>Ga0070731_10000051_pt1 | contig 218503 bp, 177 predicted proteins | sample Coa_R1_2_FD_66448 | JGI IMG/M metagenome (GOLD analysis project Ga0070731, IMG submission 66448) | Surface soil microbial communities from Centralia Pennsylvania, which are recovering from an underground coalmine fire - Coalmine... | ecosystem: Environmental > Terrestrial > Soil >... | reverse complement strand
TGACGAATTACCACGTGATCGAAGGCGGAAACCACGGTGTGGCGAACCGGGGCATCCAGGTTGCGCTGAGCAACAAAAAGACCTATTCGGCCAAGGTGGTCGGCTTTGACCGGGTGCACGATCTTGCGCTGCTGCAGATCAATGCGCCCGATTTGCAGCCCGTGACCCTGGCGAGCTCGACCGGTCTCGCGGTGGGGCAGAAGGTGTATGCGATTGGAAATCCTTTTGGTCTGAGCGGCACCATGACGCAGGGCATCATCAGCGCGATCCGGCCGATCGAGCGCGGCGACGGCGGCCGCATCGACGATGCGATCCAGACGGACGCGGCGATCAATCCCGGCAACTCGGGTGGGCCGCTGCTCAATTCAAAGGGCGAGGTGATCGGGATCAACACGATGATCGCCTCGAACGGCGCGGAGCAGAGTTCGGGGATTGGATTTGCGATTCCGATCAATACGGCGAAGGCGGTGCTGGGGGACCTGACCCGTTACGGGCAGGTGCGACGTCCATCGCTGGGGATTCGGTCGTTTGCCATCGGGCCGGATCTCGCGGAGCAGATGGGCCTCGCGGCCGATTACGGGGTGCTGATCCAGGAGGTGATTCCGGGTGGCGCAGCGGAGCGAGCCGGGCTACATGGAGGGAACGAAAAAGCGTACGTCGGGAATACGCCGATCATGCTGGGCGGCGACCTGATTGTGGCGATTGACGGACAGCAGGTGACCGATCCGCAGGACATCAGCGCGATCATGGACAAGCATCAGGCGGGTGACACGGTCAGCGTGACGGTGATGCGCGGGCGCAAGCAGATCACGTTCAAGCTGATCCTGGGCCAGGCGCAGGACGCGAACGCATAGAGGGCAGCGGGGGACAAGGGGCTGTACCCCACGCTGATCCCGGGTCAGAAGGAAAAAGCAGATCCTTCGCGCCGCCCTACCCAAAAGAATCTGTCTGGCTGAAATCCATCTGGATATCCGACTGAGTTGGTCGAGATGGAGCGCTGAATTTCAGGCAAAAATTTTGTGCAAAACTGCAAATAAACAAGGGGGGGAGGGGGGTCCCCAGAGAGCGACCCCCACTCATGCCGAACCTCAGAACTTAACGCCGAGCGTGGCGAGGAAGGTCTTGACGTCGGGCCAGACAGCCTTGAGGTCGGAGACAGTTTGCACGTCGAGCGGAATGTTGAGAGGGTTGGCGGCTGCGCCGGCCAGTTCGGAGAGCGGTTTTTCGACCGCGCCGATGAGGGTGGCGAGCGCAGCGACAACAGCGGGGGCTGCCTGCAGCGTTTTGTTGGCTCCGATGAGCCACTTAAGGGCGTCTTCGGCTCCGATTTCGATTCCTTTTTCGATATTGACAAGAATGTTGGCCATGGCTGGATTCCTTTCGAGCGTCGCGGGGCCGGTGTGGAACCGGCCTTTGACTTGGGTTGCGGCGGCTTGGGCGGTGGGCCGGCCGTGGTTCCGGCAGGCTTGCAGACGCTGGGCGCGCCGCATCGACACACGAAGGCCCCGGCGTCTCGCGACGGCTGCGCAGGAGGACGGACGCAGGCTCGAAAGGCGGTCGGGGCCTTTGCTTGGTGACTGTTTCAAGGATAGGAAATCGCGAGAATTAACAGGCAAATCGCGGAGAGGAATTTTCTGCATGAAATGAATGAGTTGGAAAATATTTTGCGGAGAGCCTCTTGACGCGGCGGCGCGGGGTCGATGGCGGCCCAATCAGGGATTGGAATTGGGGACTGGCTGGAAGCCCGGCAGGATACGGGATTCGGAGCCAAACTTGTGGTAGCCGGTGTAAGAGAAGTCGTCGAGCATGGTCTCGTAAGACGAATAGATTTCGAACGACTCGTCCCAGAAATTTACTTGCCGAACGGGACGGGTCCGCATGATGAGGACGCTTCGCAGCGGGCAGATGTAGCTTCTGCCGCCGATCTCGACGGGGCCGTATTCGGTCATGGTGTGAGTTTCGAGCACGGGTCGGACAGGATGAAGGTTTGACTCGATGATCCACCCGGGTTCCGAGTCGATGGTGAAGCGCAGGATCGCGCCGGTTTGCGGATCGACGGCGATTTCTCCGTGATCAGACGGCGTTGCGCGGAATATCCTGTGCTCCTTCAGGCAGCAAGTCAAGGAGGAAAAGACCGAGTTGGGACCGGGCACCTGGTAATGAAAAACGGCGATTTTTCCCGCTACACCGCGCTCCCAGCGGGTCCAGGTCAATGTGCCGGGAGGGCTGGTGGCATCGGCGAAGGCCACGTCAAGGAGAGGGCCAAAGACGCCGACGAGATTGAGGTCACGTCGTTTTGCGGCGCGGCTGCCTTTTTGTTTCTCGACATCCTGTTCTTCACGGCCTTTTCGGTAGCGCAACGTTGCTTTCACTGTGACGGCGACCCGCAGGGATTGGTCGGATAAGGCAGCCTTCCAAGTATCGTCTTGTCTGGGCGTCGGTTGCTGGTATCTCACTGCGGTGCGGGCTGCATAGAAGTCCGGCAGCTTGGGAAGAACTGACTGGAGATATGCCCTGGTGCGGGAAAGGATCTCCTGCTGTGCAGCAGGATCGGGGGCGGGGTCGGCGAGGATGTCGGCGGCAGGCGGATCGAGGAAAGCGGATTCGTCGGCGAGGGCGGTCAAGGCTGCTCTCGACTTGGCGCCGAGGGATGCCATCAAGCGGGCGAGGCCGGGGCTGCTGAGGCGTTCGGTCAGTTCCAGCCCGGTCAGCTGATCTGCCAGTTCGCTGTCGTGCTCCTTCGCCGCGGCATCGAGGAGTTGCGAGAGTTCCTGTACGGTGATTCGCGTCGTGGGGACGCGGGGCTGATCGTAGAAGAGCGGCTCGTCGTAGTAGCCGGTACTGGTGCGTGCGGTTAAACCCCGCACCTTAACGGTCAGCGCGTGGTATTCGTCTGGCGCAGATGCCTTTGGGGGATCAAACGATAAGGTGTAAAAGAAGCTCGCATCATGGATGCAGGATTCGATTGAGCGTGCGATTGTCTGGTCGACGACGAGGCCGCCGCTCTGGATGGCGAGCAGGGGCAGCGCGAACCGCGCATTGATCGAACGCGGATCATTGCCGAGTTCCGCAAGCGAGTGGACACCAACAAGGGAATCCGAGTCGTCGAAACTGAGAACTGGTTGCGCCGATCTCGAACCCTCAGGGACCGGGATCGCAACCTGGCAGAGGTCGAGGCGGGCTTCGCGAATGCGCGTGGAGAGCTCGATGAGAGCATCTAACGCATCCCTGCTCTGGCGAAAATGGCCGGTATCGAGGGGCCAGCCTGGTCCGAACCAAACCAACGCTTTGCGTCCCGGCAGTTCTCTACGCTCGATGGCGATGGTGTATATCGTCCGAAGAGCGCTGTCCCAGAGTTTCCCCGAGAGGGCGCCGAGGGCGCCGAGGTCGCCGGCCCGGGGCGCGGGAGTGTCCCACAACTCGCGTTGGGCGCGGTCGTGAACGACCTCGGCGGCCAGCGCAATGCCGTTCGTCGAGGGAGCGGTTGCGTAGAGGCCGGATCGCCTGAACCAGTAAATCGAAACCGGAACGGGAAGCCGGCCGCTGTTTTGGCCCAGAAACATCGCGAGGTCATGACGGACAAAGGCAATCTGCTCAGGCGGCAGATTGACCTGGTCAATGACGAACACGATTTCGGCGAGATGCGCATTCGGATCGGAGGCGTTTTGGGATGAGCGAAAGGAGATGATTTTTTGTGGCTGGCCGTTGTCGAGCAGCGTGAAGTCCTTCCTGGAAAGCTCGAGGACCGACCTGCCAGCTTGATCGGTAACGGCGACGTCGAGATGGATCAGGCCCTCAGGCGGTGTGGCGAACTGAACGGGAACGGACGTCTGCGATAAAGAGGATTCGTTCTGGCCGGCTGCGGGCAAAAGACAAAGGACGCCCAGCAAAGCGGGGAGGAGCGAGCGAAGAATCGTCGTGGCGATTGGCAGTGGTTCAGGATGGGATTGGTTGGTATCGCCGGGTTGGCGCGGATGATCAGGCTCCGAGACTCGACGTGCACAACGCAGCGCGGGCATGCCGCGATCATTTTAAGCGACGGCGGATCATGACTCGCGGTGGGAACGGTAGATGGGGCCGGAGCGCCAGTGGCGGGAGTCGAAGAAGCGACTGGAGCTGCACTTGAAACAGGTCTGGTGTGAGTCAAAGCCGGGAATGTGCTCGTTCTGGTTCAAGCGGGGCCATGCCCACGCGTGAAGGGGGCAATCGAGAAAGAGGCGGATGCGGTGGAAGCCGGCGATGAAGTGAATGGGGTTGTCGGCGCGGCGTGGCGCGGCGGCGATGCGAAGAAGACGACGGCTGAGTTTCTCGTAGATGGGGAGCGCGTGCGCTGTTGCCATGGATACCTCTTATCTGCCGGCGAGGACAGATCCGAGGGGCGTGTTCTGAAGGCCCAGCACGTTCAGTGAATCAACGTTGTAGGTCGTGATGGCAGTGCAACAGCGTTGAGCGGATCGGGGAAAATTCAGAGGCCCCGCGATCGTGAGGCCGGCGGAATAACAACATTACAGATGGCCCGAACTATCTGCCAGCCCCACGTCATTCATAGTGTGGCAGGGATTTGGCTCTCCGCATGTGATTTGAATCACGAAAGGGGCCGAGATTTGTGGATTTCCCCCGAGGGGTCGTTAGCGGAAGCGCGGGGCGGTGGCGAATCCGGATGTCACTGTTTGTCCGGAAAGGGCGGAGCGGAGAATACCGATGAGGAAGTAGCGGCGTTCGGTGGTGAGCATCGATCCGAAACCGATGCCGCGCTGGCCTTCGAGGCGGATGACTCCGCCGTTACGGTTCCAGCCGGCGGTGTAGCGCGAGAAATCCTCGCGAGCGGTGCGGAAATCGGAGAACGCGTAGTGACGGGTCCAGCCAATGGGGCCGACGCCGGTAAATATGGAGAGCTGGTTGAGGTTGCGGGTAATGACAACCTGGCCCGCAACGGACATCACGCACCAGGAGATAAGAAAGCAGGAGCCGATGAGGAAAGGGATTCCGAAGAGAGAAGGGCCGAGGGCGAAGTGGCCTTTGGCGATCTGGGTTCCATAGATGCCGCCGAGCGACCCGCCAGACCACACGCAGGTGAAGGGGACGATGAAAATTGCAAACCAGTTTCGGGTTGTGGCGCCAGCGCGGAAGCCGTCGGGCAAGGGTTCGAACCAGGCGCCGGAGGGCGGCGAGCCGGGATCGATAGAGGATGAGGGGACGGCACCGATGATTTCGGAGAGTCGGAAGGTATTGCCGCAGGAGCGGCAGAGGGCGACGTCGGTGGCGACGTTGATGTCGTCGGGCGCGATGCGAGACCGGCAGGATGGGCAGATGACGTCCATGGAATTTGAGGAATTATGACACAGGTGGTGGCGCGAGGGAGCAGGGACGGGGGGACCAGGCGCAAGGGACTAGGGACGAAAGGACGGAGGGACGGGGGTCCCGCCCGACGAGTTAGGACGGGGTATCCGGAATCCGGGGGACATAGCGGCGGCCGCGGATTTCGTAGTTGCCGCCGGCGACGCGGGCGATGGCCTCGGTGTAGGCGATGTGTTCTTCGGCGAGGATGCGATCGGCGAGCGAGTGGGCATCATCGGTATCGAGAACGGGGATGGCGCGCTGGAGGATGATGGTGCCGTGGTCGAGATGTTCGTCAACGAAGTGGACGGTGCAACCGGCGACTTTGACTCCGTAGTCGAAGGCCTGCTGCTGGGCGTCGAGGCCGGGAAAAGCGGGAAGCAGCGAGGGATGAATATTGAGGATGCGGCTGGGGAAGGCCGCGATGAACTCGGGCGAGAGGAGGCGCATGTATCCGGCGAGGATGACGAGGTCGACGTGATGCACGCGGAGGGCGTCGGCTACGTCGGCGTCATGGCCGGCACGAGGGCGGCCTTTAGAGACATGGAGCGCCGTGGGTAGATTGAGATCGCGCGCGGCGGCAAGACCGGCTGCGTCGGCCACGTTGGAAATGACGATGGCGATTTCGACGCCGGGCAGGCGGCCTTCGCGGATGGAGCGGGCGATGGCGAGGAAATTGGAGCCGCGGCCGGATAGAAGGATGCCGAGGCGTGTTGGAGATGGATTGGGTTGCAGTGTCGACATTGGCTTCAGCGAGTCAGAAGGTCAGCGGATCAGCAAGTCAGCGGATCAGCGAGTCAGAAGGTCAGCGAGGACGCCCCGCTGTCAGGTGTAGTGGACGCGGTGGTCGCCTTTGATGATGCGACCGACGACATAAAACTTTTCTTCGGCGCGGTCGAGCAGAGACTTGGCGCGCGTGAACTTGGCAGCGGGAATGGCAGCGATGAGGCCGACGCCCATGTTGAAAGTGCGCATCATCTCTTCCTGCGAGACCTGGCCGAGGTCACGAAGGTGGTCGAAGATGGGCAGCACCGGCCAGGAGCCGAGCTCGATCTGTGCGGCGGTGCCCTTGGGCAGAATGCGGGGCAGGTTCTCGGTGATGCCTCCACCGGTGATGTGGGCCATGCCGGCGGTCATGCCGGCGGTGACCAGCTTCTGAATCACGTGCAGGTAGCTGCGGTGGGTCTTCATCAGCGCCGCGCCTGCTTTTTCCTTGATGGCGGTGACGTATTGCGTGGGTTTGTATCCGGCGACTTCGAACAGCAGTTTGCGAGCTAACGAGTAGCCGTTGGTATGGAGGCCGGTGGACGGCAGGCCGATGAGGACGTCGCCGGGTTTGATGCCGGAGCCGGTGACCATCTTGTCGCGATCGACGGCACCGACGATGAAGCCGGCGAGGTCGTATTCGCCGTCGGCATAGAAGCCGGGCATCTGCGCGGTTTCACCGCCGATGAGCGCGCAGCCGTTGGCGCGGCAGGCATCGGCGAGGCCGGAGACGACGGATTCGGCTACTTCGGGATCGAGCTTGCCGGTGGCGAGATAGTCGAGGAAGAAGAGGGGTGTTGCGCCCTGGACCGCGATGTCGTTGACGCAGTGGTTGACGAGGTCGGCGCCGACGGTCTGGTGGAGGCCGAGTTCGAAGGCGATCTTGAGCTTGGTGCCGACGCCGTCAGCCGAACTGACGAGGATGGGGTTTTTCCAGCGCTGCAGGTCGAGTCGAAAGAGGCCGCCGAAGCCGCCGATGCCGCCCAACACATTACGATTGAAGGTTTTCTGCGCGAGGTACTTGATGCGATCCTTGGCGCGGTCGGCGGTTGAGATGTCGACGCCGGCATCGGCATAGGTGATCGATTTGGAGATGGATTGGTCTGGCACGCTGCGGCCTTCCGCGGATGGAATGAAGGGCGGAAAGGTCGATTTTAACAGGATTGGGCGGGGGCGGCTGTGTGCGGACCGGTGGAAGGGCTGTTCAAAATGTGTGGATGTCGGCTGGCGGAGGCGGGCCTATTTATAGGAACCGAGCGCGGTCGTTGGGTGCGGGGAGGGGGCAGACCTCGAAGCGGCCCCAGATGCGATATCGCACGGCGGCAATGATGTGATAGCCGAAGTCGCGGAGCGGGCGCGGGACGAAGCGGAGGCAGGCGCCGGCTGCGCGCCAGGGTTGAGGGAGTTCGGCGAGGAGGACGACAGCGGCATCGGAACGCAGGAAGGCTTGTTCCGCGGGACTGCCGGCATCACGAACGACGACCATGGTGCTCGGGCCGGAGGGGAAGTCATTGACGCTGAAACCGTGACGCTGAAGTAGGGCGGCGACACGCGGCGAGTGGGAGGGAGCGAATCGCAGCCGGTCGCGGCGGTCGCGGCGGAGAAGCCAGCGAACCGATGCGTTGCAGAATCCGCAATGGCCGTCGTAGACGACGAGCAGGCGGCCGCCGAGATCAGGGAATTCGTTCACTGGGCTTCCTGGCACAGGATGACACGGAAAAGGAGGGACATAGGGACCGGGGACGTAGGGACTAGAGAGTAGGGTTACTCTGCGCTCGTACAAGTCCGGACCGGGGACCGCACAGTGTAACAGAAAGCCTGCCGGGGCTGAAGCCCGGGGCATCGTGCATATCCGCATTCGGCCCGACTGAAGTCGTGCCCTTGTTACAAGACGCCATGGGTTGGGGGCTCGCAGACCGGTGGAGCGGGGATTCGCGGCGAACGCGGGTCCCACTATACTGAACGCACGATGAGCACACCGGTCCGATCGTCGACTCGCAGCCGTTCTCAAGCGTTGCAGCAGCGCGCCGAGCGCTTTTTTCCGGGCGGCGTGAATTCGCCGGTGCGTGCGTTTCGCGCGGTGGGCGGCGATCCGCCGTTTGTCGAGCGGGCCGAGGGCGCGTATCTTTTCGACGCGGACGGCAACAAGTACATCGACTACTTTGGATCGTGGGGCCCGATGATTTTGGGACATGCGTTTCCGCCGGTGGTGGAGGCGATCGAGCGGGCGGCGCGGAAGTCGGCCAGTTTCGGCGCGTCGACGGCGTCGGAAGCAGATCTGGCGGAGCACGTTGTTGCGTGCTATCCGGCGATTGAGAAGCTGCGGTTTGTGAGTTCGGGAACCGAGGCGACCATGTCGGCGATCCGGCTGGCGCGCGCGGCGACGGGTCGCAAGCTAATTGTGAAATTCGAGGGCTGCTATCACGGGCACGCCGACGGGCTGCTGGTGAAGGCGGGGTCGGGCGTGGCGACGCTGGGGATTCCCGGGTCGGCGGGCGTGCCGGAGGAGATTGCCGGCCTGACGATGGCGCTGCCTTACAACGATCTGGCGGCGGTGGAAGCGGCGTTCGATGCGCATCCGGACAGAATCGCGGCAGTGATCCTGGAGCCGGTGGTGGGGAATGCGGGCTGCATCCCGCCTGCGCCGGGATACCTGCGCGGGCTGCGCGAATTGACGGAGCGCGATGGCGTGCTGCTGATCGTGGACGAAGTGATGACAGGATTTCGGGTGGCGCTGGGCGGGGCAGTGGAGAAGTACGGCATCGATCCCGACCTGGTGACGCTGGGCAAGATTGTGGGCGGGGGAATGCCGGTGGGTGTTTTTGGCGGAAAGCGACGGTACATGGATCTGCTGGCGCCGCTGGGGCCGGTGTACCAAGCGGGAACGCTGAGTGGAAATCCGCTGGCGATGGCCGCGGGCCTGGCAACGATTACTTATCTCGAAGAACACAAGGCCGAGGTGTACGCGAGAATCGACTCGACGGCTCAGGCGGTTGCTGAAGGTGTAGCGGCGGAGGCTGAAAGAGCCGGGGTGCCGTTGACAGTGAATCGGGTGGGCGCGATGTGGACGTGGTTCTTTACGGAGGATCCGGTAAGGGACTACGACGATGCGGCGAAGAGCGACACGGCGGAGTTCGGACGCTTCCATCGCGGGATGCTGGAGCACGGCGTGTGGCTGCCGCCGAGCCAGTTTGAGGCGGCGTTCCTCTCATATGCTCACAGCGACGCGGACGTGCAGGCGACGATCGAAGCGGCGCGGGAAGCGTTCCGCTCCGCCAACCCGATGCACGACTGAGGTCGTTCACAGGGCCCCGGCGTACTCCGATCAGGATGACACGGTTGTTGAAGGAGAGCCGCTCAGGATCACGGCGGATTGGCTATGCCCAGGCGTCGAGCGTGACGAAGCGGTGCGTGGATTTGTAGTGCGCGAGCAGAAGGCCGGCGGCGGTGACGGAGGGGCCGCGATTGGCGTTGAGCTCGGAGTGGCGTCCATCGTGAAGGACGATGTTGGAAGCGAATCCTCGGCGGTGGTTGCGGTCGATTTTTTTGATGAGCTCGGCGGCGATGTGTTCGCTGGACGGATCGACCCAGTCGCTGGTCATGGCGTTCCAGGTGACGGGCGTGAGGCTGAGACGGCGCGCGATGCGCAGCGCGGCAGGGCGGCGCGCTCCATAGGGAGGCCGAAAAAAGTGAATGGTCTGGCCTGTGATCTGGGCGAGTAGGTCGCTGGTGCGGGACAGCTCGACACGGATCCGCGCAGAGGTGGTGCGGGCGAGATTCGGGTGGCTCCATGCGTGATTGCCGATGAGGTGGCCGGCATCGGCGACGCGGCGGGCCAGGGCCGGCTCGGACTGGGCGAAGGCGCCGACCATGAAAAATGTAGCGCGGACGTTGTTCTGGGCGAGGATGTCGAGAAGACGCGGAGTCCATGCGGGATTGGGGCCGTCGTCGAAGGTGAGCGCGAGTTCGCCGGCGCGCGGCGGAGCGATGAGAACACGTCCGAAGATTTGCGAGGAAGGCCACAGCGAGGCGTAGGAATATCCGCCCGCGATGAGGCCAAGGCCGGCGACGACGCCTGCGGCGGTTGAGATCCCTGTGGATAAAGGAGAGAGCATGCGCATCCAGTGTGAGGCGAGGATGTGGGGGAAGACAAGTCGCGTCTTTCTCGCAAGGGGAATTCCGCAGGGGCGAGGGGCACTTCATCATTTGGCGCGTTTTGCGGCCGGAGCGGTTGTTACTAGAGTCGTCGCGTCGGGGCGGGGCGGTCAGGGCGGGCGCCTGGCGATTGAAATACGGGCGTATACTTGGAGTGTTCGGGTCGCATCTTGTGTTGACGGAGCGGCACTGGAGACAACATGAGCCTCACCAACTTCCCCGCGGGCGGAGCATCCTCCGCCGGAACCGTTCTCACAAAAGTGACGATGCCTGCACTGGCCGAGATGAAGCGCCAGGGCAAACCGATTTCTGCGCTCACGGCGTATGACTACGCTACGTCGCGCCTGGTAGACGAGGCCGGGATCGACTTAGTGCTGGTGGGTGATTCGCTGGCGATGGTGGTGCTGGGCCACGAGAACACCATGTCGGTGACGGTGGACGAGATGCTGCACCACACGCGAGCGGTTCGGCGCGCGGTGCGACGTGCCCTGGTGGTGGCCGATATGCCGTTCGGCAGCTATCACGGAACGTTGGCGGAGGGCGTGGCGAACGCGGTGCGCTTTGTGAAAGAAGCGGGCGCAGAAGCAGTGAAGATCGAAGGGCCTCGGGTGGAGCTGGTTCGCGCGTTGACGGATGCGGAGATTCCCGTGATCGGGCACCTGGGCCTGACGCCGCAGAGCGTGCACCGCATGGGCGGGTATCGCGTGCAGGCGCGCACGGCGGAGACCATGCGGGGCCTGATTGCGGATGCGCGTGCGATTGCCGATGCGGGAGCCGGCGCGCTGGTTCTCGAAGGCATTCCGCGCGAAGTGGCGGCGACGATCACGGCCGAGCTTCGGATTCCCACGATCGGCATTGGCGCGGGGCCGGACTGCGACGGGCAGATTCTAGTGTTTCACGATTTGCTGAATCTGACATTTGCGCCGCCGGCGAAATTTGTGCGGCGGTATGCGGATGCGGCGACGCTGATTCGTGAGGCGGTGGAACATTATCGCGAAGACGTGGAGCATCGCGTGTTCCCGTCAGATGCGGAGAGCTATCACTTGCCGGCCCCGAGCCGGAAGAGCATCGCGGACGAATTCGACGAAAACGCGGTGGTGAACCGCGACGCGCTGCAGGACTGGGAGAACTGAGCCCGGCGCATGAAGGTCATCCGTTCGGTTCTCGACCTGAGGCAGTATGCGCGTGGGCAGAGAGCGCGCCGCTTGAGCATCGGGCTGGTGCCGACGATGGGCGCGCTGCACGAAGGGCACGCTTCGCTGGTGCGCGCGGCGCGGGCCGGGTGCGGATGTGTCGTGGTGACGAACTTTGTGAATCCCACGCAATTCGGGCCCAACGAGGATTTCGCGCGCTATCCGCGGAGCTTCGATGCGGACTGTGCGCTTGCGGAGTGTGAAGGCGCGGATGTGGTGTTCGCGCCGGCCGTGGAGGAGATGTATCCGGCGCGTGCGACGACGTTCGTCGAGGTGGAGGGATTGAGCGATCGCCTCGACGGGAAGTCGAGGCCGGGACATTTTCGCGGCGTGTCTACGGTAGTGACCAAGCTGATGATCGCGGCGGAAGCGGATCGCGCCTATTTCGGACAAAAGGATGCGGCGCAGGTGGCGCTGTTGCGGCGGATGGTGAGGGATCTGCGCATCGGCACCGAAATTGTGGTGTGCCCTATTGTGCGCGAGCCGGATGGATTGGCGCTGAGTTCGCGCAACGCGTATCTCAGTGCCGAAGAGCGCAGGCAGGCGCTGGTGCTGAGCCGTGCCGTGCGCGAGGTGGAAGCGCTGGCAGGTGGTGGCGAGCGGCGGTCCGGAGCGCTGATCGAAGCGGCACAGAAGACTTTTGCGGCTGAGCCGGCGGTGCGCGTGGACTACATCGAGTTGGTGAATTGGGACACCCTGGAGCCAATCGAGATGGCGATGCCGGGCTCGCTGTTTGCGGTGGCGGCGTGGGTGGGGAAGACGAGGCTGATCGATAACGCGGTGATTGGCTAGCTTCCTGTCATCAGAGCGGTTGCTGGATTTTCTTCGACCGCAATCTTCGAGAATCTATTGACCTTGAGCGGCGACCCTGATGGAGTGGGAAGCGTGGCGATGCTTCCAGTCAAAGAGGGTGAGTTGTTCTTCGAGTGCGCCGGGGAGGGAGAGCCGGTTGTTTTCCTGCATGGCTTCGGCCTGGACTCGAGGATGTGGGAGCCGCAGTTCGCGAGGCTCCGATCCAGGTTTCGGCTGATCCGGTATGACCTGCGCGGCTTCGGATCATCTTCGCCGGTTCCTTCAGAGAGATATGCGCATGAGGACGACCTGAAGGATCTTCTGCTGAGCTTCGGCGCAGTGTCTGCCCATGTTGTGGGCCTATCGATGGGAGGCCGCATGGCATTGCGTTTTGCCGCGGCCTACCCGAACATGGTGCGCTCGCTGGTTCTGGCGGATAGCGCGCTGGACGGCTACACATGGTCAGCCGACTGGCAAACACGCTGGAAGGGAATTTGCGAATCTGCAAAGGCGGGCCGCGGTGAGGAAGCGAAGCGTCAGTGGCTGGAGCATCCTTTGTTTGATCCCGCGCGGACGATCTCATCGTGCAATTCGCTTTTATCGGAAATGATCGCAGACTACTCCGGCTGGCACTGGCGCAACAGCGATACAGCAAGAGCGCCTTCTCCGGCTCTGTCGGAACGGCTTGGCGAGATTCGAGCGCCTGCATTGGTAATGACCGGGTCTCGCGACCTGCCGGATTTTCAGGCGATCGCAGAGAAGCTCTCGTTGGAATTGCCGCTGGCGCGCCGCGAAATTGTTGAGGGCGCCGGGCACATGGTGAATCTGGAAGCAAGCGATCTCTTCAATGAAATCGTTCAAGGATTCTGGCAGGGGCTCAGTTAGATTAGCGAGCTGCAGCCGGTGCGTCGCCGTAGGCGCTGCAAGAGTCCTTATGTTCTACTAGGGGCTCGCCTGTGAAATATGCCTGAACTGCCTGACATCACTGCGTACATCGCCGCATTGGAAGGGCGCGTTCTGGGACAGACGCTGGAGCGGGTGCGGCTACAGAGCGTGTTTGTGCTGAGGACGGTCGATCCGCCGGTGAGTGAAGCGGAGGGGAAGACCGTGGTTGCGTTAAGACGGATCGGCAAGCGGATTGCAGTCGGTCTTCAACCACCCCACGAACGAGGACCTGTTCGCGGGGACCCCGGATCACCACCCCACGAACGAGGACCTGCCGTTGGGGACGCGGCAATGCTCTGGCTGGTGATCCACCTAATGATTGCCGGGCGACTGCACTGGAAGCCGGCTGGCGCAAAGCTCGCAGGGCGGAATGGCCTGCTCGCACTGGATTTTTCAAGCGGAACGCTGGTGCTGACCGAAGCGGGATCGAAGAGGCGGGCGTCGCTGCACGTGGTGCGAGGCGAGGATGCGCTGCGCGCGATGGATCCGGGCGGCGTGGAGATCTTTGAAACAGACCTGGACGGATTTCGAGCGGCGCTGACGATGGAGAACCGCACCCTGAAGCGGGCGCTGACCGATCCGCGGCTGATCAGCGGGGTGGGGAATGCGTACTCGGACGAAATCTTGCATGCGGCTCAGTTATCGCCGGTGACGCTAACGCAGAAGCTGAAGCCCGAGGAGTGGCAGCGGCTGTGGGATGCGGCGCGTTCGACGATGACGGTGTGGATGGATCGACTCGGGCGCGAGGCGAAGAAGAGCTTTCCGGAAAAGGTGACGGCGTTTCGGCCGGAGATGGCGGTGCATGGGCGGTTCGGGCAGCCGTGCCCGCGATGCGGCGAGAAGGTGCAGCGCATTCGCTACGCCGATAACGAGACGAATTACTGTGCGAAATGCCAGACAGGAGGCAAAGTGCTGGCGGATCGGAGCCTGTCGCGGCTGCTGGGTTCGGACTGGCCGCGGACGCTGGAGGAACTGGAGGCGCTGAAGCGGAAGTGAGCGGTCAGCACGGACGCCGTATTTGACACTCCAGGCGCCATTTGCGAGACTCAAAGATGCTGCCTGTCTGGTGAAAACGCTGGACATGTGTCCCGTGCCGAAGTGGCGGAATTGGCAGACGCGCATGGTTCAGGTCCATGTACTCGCAAGGGTGTGGGGGTTCGAGTCCCTTCTTCGGCACCATCGGCATATAAACTGTTCAGAATGAGCCGCCTTCGGGTGGCTCGAATCGTTTAGTTAGGTTTTAGTTAGGTAAAATCGGCCACGCGGTTCGGCCTAGCGTTTCTTTGCATTTGCCGCCTTGTGCTTCCGGATAATCTTCGGCCATACAAACAGCGCGTTCAGAACCCGTGGGTCATTCGCGTGCTTACGGTAACGGCTCAAGCAAGGAGCCACCAGGTTTGGACAAATATGCCGCGCTTCTCCCCACGGATCATCTCCCGGTAGGTGCACATGGAATTTGTCAAAGAAACGCTTGGGGTACGTCTTCGCGAGCGTGTCGATCTTCACTTGCCATGTAGCAGGGACATGCACGCGGTTCGCTTCGCGAAACACGAACTGAAAATTGACCGCTAAACGGCAGCACACTAAAATTTCGTCTCACACGGGCGGTTAGCCCTTTCCGAGGATTTGCATCCCTTGCAACGGCGAAGGTTCCTCTCGAAGCAGCAGGCAATACTCGGCATCGCCTCACTTGTTCTTCTTACCCTCGTCGGCCTGTCCTATCGCCAATGGGAAGACTACCGTCACGCGACTCTCGCCGCCGAGCGCAGTCGTGAAATTTCGGCTATGACCGAGCGTATTCTCGCCACGGTTACAGCCGCCGAAGCCGGGCAACGCGGCTTCCTGCTTACGACAGACAGCCGCTATCTAGAACCCTACAATCGGGCGATTCAAGAACTCCCGAACGATCTTTCGACCCTGAGGATGCTTATTAGTGAGAGTCACGGGGAGACAGAAGATTTCGAAAAGCTCAACACCCTTACCAATGGAAAGATGAATGAACTCCGAGAGACCATCGAGATGCGCCGCACCCAAGGAGCACGGGCTGCTCTTTCAATCGTCCTAAACGGAGAAGGTAAGAGAACCATGGACTCCATTCGTACCCTTTGCGCGCAAATACAGCGCAACGAGAGTGCAAACCAAGCGCTGGAATCCGCTGATAGAGAAAATGCCGCTGGAATTGTGCTCCTTATAACGACCTCGGGATCTTTGCTAGCCCTGTTTCTTTTTGCATTCGGGTTGGAGCCCTTTGCCAGTCCGGACCCGCAAGCGTGGCAAAGACCTTGGTTCACAAGGTATGGGGCGGCGATCCTTGCCGTCCTTGTGATTGCGCTTCTTCGCGGAGCGCTGACCCCGCTTATTGGCAGCACAAATCTTCCATTCACGATGTTTTTCTGCGCTGTGGCCTTTGCAGCATGGTTTGGAGGACCCCGGCCTGCCATGCTTTCGATTGTCCTTTCCCTGCTGGTGGGCGACTGGTTTTTTGCGGCCCCAACGCAATCATTCCTCGTCAAGGGCCGGGACGATCAGGTGACGATGTTGTTGATGGTGCTGGTCGGGTTTGGGATCGCCATACTGAGCCGTTCGCAGCGGATTGCGGTGGACCGGGCCCGGCGCGCGGAGGACTCCGAACGGGCAGAGCGTGAACGGTTTGAGACGACCCTCGCAAGCATCGGTGATGCGGTCATTGCCACCGATGCTAGCGGTCGTGTGATCTTCATGAATCGGGTTGCTTCGGAACTTCTGAAATGGCCTGAGACTGAAGTTCACGGAAGAGACCTCGATGAGGTATTCCGGATTGTCCATCAATCTACGCGAACCGAAGTTGAAAGCCCGGTTAGGCGTGTTTTGCGAGAAGGTCAGATCATTGGATTGACGAATCATACTGTCTTAATCTGCAGAGACGGAACGGAGGTACCAATCGACGACAGCGCCGCTCCGATCTGTGATAGCGACGGAAGAATTCAGGGAACAGTCTTGGTGTTTCGGGACGTGACCGAACGGCGTCGGACGGAAAAGCGAATTGCCGAACAGGCGTTGCTCCTCGAACGCGCCGCTTCAGACGCCCAGTCACAGCGTCAACGACTGGGACTAGCTCTCATGGCAGGAAAAATGGGGGTGTACGAGGTTAAGCCTATCGAGAATGTTTTCTGGTGGTCTCCGGAGACGTACTCCCTCTTCGGTGTAAATCCGTTGGAATTCAAGCCGACTCGAAATTCGTTTGCAGCGCTGATTCATCCGAAAGACAGAGAGTCTTTCATGCAATATTGGGATAAGAACCTTGCCGATTATCAGCCCATCAATCAAGAGTTCAGGGTCTGGTCTTTGGACGGCAAAGAGCGCTGGATAAGCTGCCGAGGGATGCCTAAATATGATGAGTCGGGCATGCCGATACACTACTCCGGTCTTTTTCTCGATGTGACGGAGCGCAAGGGGGCCGAAGAGGTTCTGCGCCAATTTGAGAAGCTCTCTGCAGCAGCGCGACTCTCCGCAGCCATCGCGCACGAGATCAACAATCCGCTCGGCGCAGTTACCAATCTGATCTATCTTGCAAAGCAAGCTCCTGAGGTTCCCGGACCTGTTGTGGAGCAGCTTGCCTTGGCGGAGGAAGAACTCGAACGTGTTGCGCATGCTGCCCGACAAGCGCTCGGCTTTTATCGTGAATCATTGCAACCTGAACGGATCGACGTTCCAGAATTGATCGAATCTGTTCTCAAGATCTTTGCAACTAGAATCGCACTGAGGAAGATCAAGGTGGAGCGGAGCCTTCTTCAGTGTTCGCCTGTGTACGGAGTACGTGGGGAAATACGGCAAGTGATCTCGAATCTGCTCGTAAACGCCATTGAAGCAGTAAATGAAGGAGGTACCATTTTCATTGGAACGCAGCCAGTCGGGACAGCCCGAGATCAGGCGGTCGAGATCATGATCACGGATGACGGACACGGGATCGCAAGCGAACACCTTGATCACATCTTCGAGCCATTCTTCACCACGAAGGCCGGAACAGGAACGGGGCTGGGTCTGTGGGTTGCAAAAGAGATTATCGAACGGCATCGTGGCAGTATCAAAGTTCAGCAGTCGGACGCCACATGCGGCGGATGCGGTACCACGTTCATAGTCAGATTGCCCGGGAACATTCCCATTGGCGATCAGTCGATTTGATGAATCACTCTTTACCATAATGCCGGACCTTATCAACTCCCTGCTCACTCGGATCACCAGCAAGTGGAGCAATGCGAGCGATCTCCACAAGGGTGGAGTTCAGGCGCACGCTGATCGCGTCGAATACCCGTTTGCGCGCAGCGCTCAGATCGTCCCGAAACTCACGCAAGGACCTTGAGATTCGTGTCCTGAATCATTTTGTGGGAAACATTTATTGATGGACATTAGGGGTGCTCGGATCGACCGGTGCGCATCCTAGTGAAGCAAGGAGTACATTCACCATGGTGCAAGATACAAAAGGCGTTCAGAATCAGCAGTCGGGCTCCGGATCGCACTCTCAGCCCGGACAGGGCCAGAATCAGGGCCAGAATCAGGGCCAACAGCCTGACCAGCAGAAGAAAGACGTTCACAGCGACGACAAGAATCAGCAGAACCAAGGAACCCAAAAGACCGGAACTCGCTAAACCTGCATGATCCACCTCCATGGGAGCGGCGGTGAAAACCGCCGCTTTTTATGTCTGAATTCACACGCGGGGAGGGTCTTCCATGAGGTCTGCACCTACCGCCGTATTCCCCCTATATTTCGGCGGCGGCCCATCTAAAATTTGCAGATAACCTAGCAAAACTTGCAAGGCGCATGTCGGCCCGGAACTCGCGCCACGGAGCCCAGGTCAACGTACTCAAGAAAGTTCGGACGAGCCAAGGCTGGCGTCTCTGCCCGGTCGTGCGCGAGACCAATGACCGGTTGCGCGATCGAGTCCGGGTTGGCGGTCGCATTGAGGTTCACGCGGAGGGTGTTTACTACGTCGAATGGCGCGAGGCCCCGTCGCCTTCACGTGGCCCCTGGTCCGACAGAGCGTCGCGATGGACCGCGCGGGGCGGCTCTGGGTCAAGCAGACAGTTCCGCGCGGTATTCGATCAGAAGACGATCTTGCCGCTCATTTGTAATTCTCGATTAAGATTTGCCTGGCTCGTGCCGATCTGTCCGAAGTTGGCTGGGTTGTTGATATCACTGCCAGGTTGGCCAAAAATCGGATGGTTCAGGAGGTTGAAGGCTTCCGCACGGAATTGGAATTGTTTCTCGCGCCAGATGGGAAACGAGCGAATGACCGATGCGTCGAGATTGATCCATCTTTGCATCTGCTGGTCGTTGGTGTAACTATCCCCATACGTGTAAAGCGCGGGAAGTGCGTAGCCTGAAGTGTTGAACCATTCGCCTCGGGTATGGGGCCCGTTATGGATCTTTCCAACCACGTCGGGGCGTTGCTGACCGGCTCCTGTATTGGCGGCATCAAAACTGTCGCCGACATTGAAGGGCTGCCCATTGCGCCAGGTGAACACACTGTTGATTTGCCAGTTGCCCAGGATGTAGTCGCCCACGCGGTTGCCGGTCGAGAATCTTTTGCCTGGGCCCACGGGGATTGCATAGAGGCCATTGGCGACAAACAGATTGGGTATGTTGGTGGCGGAATACCCGCGTGAAGCCTGCGGATCGTAAGGATTCTGCGGCGATGTCCCTTCAATTCCGAACCAGCCGTCGTCTACGGTCAGTGATTTTGCCTTGGTGTAGGCTATCTGGTAGGAAAAGCCACTACTGTAGCGCTTGTCGAGCTGCACCTGGAGAGCGTTGTAGCTGCCGGTGCCGACGCTGCGGTCATAAAAGGTTGGTGGGGCGTAGGGGTAGGGCTCCCTCAGGGATTGATCGCCGGGGCCCGGTGTGAGCGCCGTACCGTAAAGGCCGCCAACGTTGGCGCGATGTGTGGTGGACCCCACGTAATCCACTTTCAAAGCCATGGAGCCGCCCAATTGCCGCTGCGCGCCGAAGTTCCATTGCTCGGAGTAAGCGTTCTTGATATTCGGGTCGAAGTACCAGTCTTGGCTCCCGAATGGGGTAGCGGCCGGGAAGAGCCCGCCTCCTCCCTCGCCTGCAAATGGATCCTGCGCAGTGACGTTTGGCGTAAGCTGCGTGGAGGTGGGAACGTTGGTAGTCGTAGCCGCGATCTGCTGGCCGATATCTGGCCATGAGCCCTCAAAGTTTTGCGCCATCTGGGCCACCGCGGCCCAGTCGTCGAAGACGATGCCGTAGGCGCCGTGGACTACTGTCTTTTCGTCGATTTTGTAGGCAAAGCCAAGCCGCGGCCCGTAGTTGGTGTGGACGTTGTGGGTAATTTTGCCGTTCGGGCTCACCACCACGTGATCGGGCAGACCAGTGCCCGGGATGCAAGGCGCAAAGCCGCGGACGCTGCAGAGGGGCGGCAACTGCTGGATCAACCAGTTGCCGGTACTCCAATCCATCTCGCCGGTTTCTGGCCCTCCCTCCTGGCCTACGGTCGCTCTGGTTCCATATCTGGGCAGAAAGGGATAGTCGTAGCGCAACCCATAGTTCAACGTGAGCCGTGACGTCGCCTTCCAGGAATCCTGGAGGAAGGCGCTCAACAGTCCGCCAGGCTGCTCCTGCTCATTCACGTTGCGGCGGCTCGGGCCGTTGGGCGAGGGAACGTCCAGCAGGAAGGAAGTAAAAGCATCGCCTGTGGCGGCGGAGCTCGAGGGAAGGCCAGTTTGCGCGGCGCCAAAACCCTCACCGACCTGTGCCAGCGGACTGGCGAAATTGTTGGTATCGTATCCCGCGCCAAACTTTATCTCGTGGCTACCGATGATTTGCGTATAAGTCCCGCGATATTCCCATGTGTCGGTGGCTTTTGGTGTGAGGTTAACGCTTTCGCTAGAGTTCGCAAATCCGCTGATGCCTGGACCGGGGAGCAGAGATTTGCCACCCGCGGCTGCAAAGCCGCCCACAAAGTTGGGCGAGAAGCCCACCGTGCTTATGATATCCGCCGTCGAAGCGGTAAAGAAGTTGGTCGAGTCGTCTACGACGGTTGCGTGTGCAAACTGACCCTGGATAATCCTTGTGGGGCCGAAGATATGGACGTAGCTGCCGCCCCAGTCGCGCGCGTCCAGAATGTGATGGTCCGGTAGGCCGGGGAGTCCATTCGATTTATCCACAGTGCTATTGATGAAGCTATAGCGAAACCACGCGGAGTCCTTTGCCCCGAAGGTCTGATCTCCGCGGACGTTGAACTCATTCTGGACCTGCGTCGTTGGGGTGGTATCCAAAGCGTTCGCCGAGCAAAAACCGTTCGTGCTTTGCAAACAGGGACCTGCCGCCGGGAACACAAACTTTGCCCAGGCGATCATGGCCTGGGTATTGGGCTGGCTAAGCCGGTCGGGGGGAATCTGGTTCCCGTCAAACGGGGTACGCGAGAAGGTGCCGCAAGGGTTGCTGCCAACCGCAACGCAGGTTGTTGTAAAGGGGTCGTAAATTTGCAATTGCTGGTTGTCATTCTCGTTGCCGGCGAGTTCCGCATCGGTTGGCACCAGCAGTTCACTATTGCTTGGCGTCGAATATCGATAGCCCTGATAGGCAGCGTAGAAGAAAGACCTGTTCCTTCCGCTATAGAGCTTGGGAATCACGACCGGGCCGCCGCCTGAGGCGCCGAACTGGTTCTGGTGATAGAAGGGCTTGGGCGACGTCGTCGGAAGAAAGAAACCACGCGCATCGAAGACCGTGTTTCGTACGTATTCCCAGGCTGCGCCATGAAGGTCGTTGGTGCCGCTCTTGGTGACCACGTTCACCACACCGCCCAGTACCCCCCCGTATTCCGCGTCATCGGTGTGCGAAACCACCTTCATCTCCTGGATGGCGTCGATGATCGGTGCGATGGCGTACGTGCTTTCAATCGTCCCGTAGTTGAACAAGCCATCCATCAAAAAGAAATTGCTGCGGCCGGTTTGCCCATTGATGGCTGGGAAGGTGTAGTCCGAGCCGATAGCAACGGCAGCACCAAAGCCGCCGCTGTTTTGCATTCCTGCATTCTGCCCGACCATGATGGGTACCACGCCCGGGGTGAGGGAAAGCAGCGAAGTGAAATTCCGGCCGTCCAGAGGAAGGTCGTTGACCTGCTTGGTCTCAATGACAGTGCCCAAGGTTGCGCCCGTTACGTCGAGCTGCGCGGCTGTGGCGTTGACCGAGACCACTTGTGTATCTGATCCGACCTTCAAGGAAAAGTCGAATGTGGCGATTTGATCGACGGCAAGGACGAACTCGTCAGACTTCTGCAGCGTGAATCCCGCGGCGCTGGCCTGGATGTAATACCTGCCTGGCGTGATGTTGAGAAGAACATATGCGCCAGCGCTGTTCGAGACCGAACTATGTTCAACCGAAGTCTCGATGCTATGCAGCACGATCGTCGCACCGGGGATTGCCGCTCCACTGGGATCGCGGATCACCCCGTTCACTGAAGCGGTCGAGACCTGGGCGCCAGCCGAACACGAAAGGGCCAGGAGGAGCAGGATCAGCAGACCAGCAAAGCGCATCCCGCGAAGTAGACTCCCAATCTCGCGAGCGAGACCCCTCGTGTCGTTTTCCATGAATGACCTCTCACCAAATGTCGTTCGCCTGAACGGGTGCCTTGTGGGTTTCCAGCCTTCGGATTTGGGGAATATTGGCCGGAGTATACGGTAACTGATTCGAATACTCCCTCAGGCGAATAACACTTAATTGAACCAAAGGCGATTTGTCAAGGGTAAAAATCGGACCATGGATTGAGCGTCCCATCCACCTTTAGATCGACCAGTGAAGCGGGATCGTCCACGGGGAAACGAAATCTTGCAAAAAATGCGATTGCTGCATTGCTTCCTAATTCGATATAGTAATCGTTTGAAAAATGTGACTTTGAAGCAAGTGGCGGGAAAGCCATTCCGCAGAATGGGGCATCATTGTCCGTTTTCTTTCGGAAGAAAAAATCATGGCCGGGGGCAATAGCACAGGAACAGGAACGGTGAGTCTTTCAAAATGACCATTCGAATGAAAGACATAGCGAAAGACCTTGGCATCTCACAGGCCACTGTCTCGAAGGTCCTCCGCAAGCACCCTGATATCGGTGAAAAGACCCGCCAGCGTGTACTCGAACGGGTGAAAGAGCTGGATTACCAGCCGAACAGTCTAGCTCGCAGCCTTGTGACGGGGCGCAGCTACCTCATCGGTCTTGTCGCACCCAGTCTTCTGCACCCGTTCTTTGCTGAGATTGCCCGGGGCATCTCGAGCGCGGTCCGCGATAAGGGCTATTTCCTCATCGTGGCTTCATCGGAGGAGGATCCGGAACTCGAGAAAGAGGAGATCACGCGGTTGCTATCGCGCCGCCTGGACGCATTGGTGATCGCGTCCGCTGCAACCGATGTCGATCAGTTCGATCGAATGGACAGGATGTCCCAGCCGTATGTGCTTATCGATCGCGACATGAATGGGCTTGCCGCAAACTTTGTCGGCGTGAATGAAGTAAAGGTCGGGAGATTGGCGACGGAACACCTTATTGAAATGGGCTGCCGCCGCATAGCGCATATCCGGGGACAGGATAACAGCCCTGGCAACGGCAGATTCGAAGGCTATCGGCAGGCACTCCACGATCGCGGCGTTCCTTATTGCGATGATTATGTCGTGCGTAGAAGGCTTGTGGACACCGAAACTGCTCAGCAAGGAGGCGAGGCGATGCGCCTCCTGCTGGATCGAGACCCCAAGCCGGACGGTGTATTTTGCTTCAACGATCCCCTGGCGATCGGAGCCATGAACACCATTCTCGACGCCGGTCTGAGGATTCCTGAAGACATTGCACTGATCGGCTGCGGCGATCTACCCAATGACAACTGCCTTCGTGTTCCCTTGTCGAGCATCGATCAGCAGAGCAATATGCTTGGCCAGCACGCGGCCGAGCTTGTCCTCAGTCTGCTTGAGTCCAAACAGAGACCTCGCGCTCGAACCATCATCCTTGAACCGACATTGGTAGTCCGGTCCTCCACGCAAAGAAAATAGCGTCAACTCAATTGATCTCGTTGAAAATCGAAGCATGGGAAACGGCATGAGTTGCCAGTGGTTCTCATCCGCCAGAGACGCTGCTCCCAGATCGCCAAGGGTGGCACGCCTGCTCACGGTCCCAATGCTCTTCTTGTGTGCGAGCGCCCTGAGCAGCAGTGCTGGACAGGTCAAGGGCGACCCAATCGACACCAGGGTCCGCGAGTCCAATGATGGATACATTGGTTCCCAGGCATGTTCGAATTGCCATTCAGAAATCTCCCAGCGATTTTTGCAGACGAGCATGGGGCATTCCATGTCTCAAGTCACCCCAACTTTTCTCCGGGCTGCGGAACCCTCCGCTTCGTATGTGAATGAGCGGCTCAACCGCCGATTCGAAGTCTACTTCCAGGATGGAAAGCTCTTTCAAAGCGAATCCGGAAGCGATGTCGATGGAAAAGAGAGCTTCAGAACCGCGCATCCAATTGATTGGATCATAGGTGCGGGAGTTAATGGATATGGCGCAATCCTCCGAAAAGACGATTTTCTTTTTCAGGCGCCCCTGTCGTTTTATACCCAACCTATGAAATGGGCGCCTTCGCCTGGATATGAGTTCACCGATCTCGGCTTCAACCGGCCAATTACACCTGGCTGTATCTTCTGCCACAGTGGCCGGCCTAATTCAATCGCCGGTATCAACGGACGCTTTGAAAGCACTCCGTTCTCCGAGCTCTCCATTGGCTGCGAGAATTGTCACGGTCCGGGCGCCGCCCATGTGAAGGCTGTCATTGCGACGAACGCTCCATCAGGAAAGAATTTGGCCCATCTCAATACCGCGATCGTCAATCCCGCGCGACTGACTCCTTATCTGGCGGACAACATCTGCATGGCTTGCCACCAGACTGGAGATGCACGGGTTCTCAAACCCGGCAAGAGTTATCGGGACTTTCGCCCGGGACATGTGCTCGACGACACGCTCTCAATCCTGCTGGTTCCTCCAACACGAGGGTCACCTCCCTCGTCGGACCACGTGGAACACTACTATTCCATGACTCTAAGCAAGTGCTATCGCGCCAGCCAGGGGCGCCTGAGCTGCATTACATGTCACGATCCTCATGTGGAGCCATCCCGCGAGGAGGCGCCGGCGTACTTCCGCAGCAAATGCCTCACGTGTCATACGAATCAGAGCTGCAAGTTGCCGATCGCGACGCGGGTGCAGCAGACACCGGCGAACGACTGCACGAATTGTCATATGCCCAAGCGCGACATCCAGGTCATCTCCCACTCCAGCGCAACAAATCATCGCATTGTGGCTACACCCGACGAACCGTACCCTGATGTCACCTTTCAGCAAACGAGCGCATCGCTACCGGACCTCATCCATCTCAATCCCGCCCCAGGGAAAGAGGCGGTTCCGCCTCCGCTGCTGACTCTGCTGGCGGCGTACGGTGAGCTCGCGGAGAAGAGGCCCGAATACGTGGCTTCATATCTCAAAGTGCTCAGCCAATTGGAGGGGACACAACCAGACGACCCTCTGGTGCAAGCGGCTCTCGGGCGCAGAGACCTGAGGAATGGCGATTTCCCGGCGGCTGTCAGTCATCTGCGCCGCGCTCTTCAAGGCGGCACGCCCGCGGCGACAACCTACGCGGACCTTGCCGATGCATTAGCGCACCTCGGACAAGCAGACGAGGCGGTTTCCTTGATCGAAAAAGCAATCGAACTGGACCCGTTCAATCCCGTCACACAGAAGATGCTGGTAGTGCGGCTCATCGACACCAAGCAATATGCGAAGGCTCACGAGGCGCTTCGACATTATCTCGAAGTCTTTCCGCAGGACGATTTCATGCGGCAGATGCTATCCCGCGCTGAGCGGAACAACACGCAGCCCTAACGCTTGGAATCGATGTAGGGCTGCTGCCTGATGATGCCTTTGCCCTCCTGGATCGTTACGATTTGTCCAGCGGCAACTCCACTGAGGCTCTCGGTCTTGCCGTCGAGCCAACGGATCGAGAGATTTGCAGAGTTCGCTTTGCCGATGCCGAAGTGCAGGCGGAAGTCGCTCTGCGAGATGTAGGATCCGCCACTTCGAACTTCATCCATCTGCTTCTGCCCGTTCGCGGTCAGTGTGATTCTGGCCCCAATCGCATCGCGGTTTGTCACAGTCAGAAGGCGTATCAGTATCGAATTTCCGGCAGACGGGGCAACATTCTTCAGCAGAGAGGGGGCTTCTCCCATGTTCACGATCACAACTTCTTCGTTGCCGTCGTTGTCCAGATCTCCCACGGCTAAGCCACGCGAAGCATGCGCTGCAGCAATGCCACTTCCCGCCTGTGAAGACAAGTCGAAGAACTGTCCGTCGCCTCGATTCCAGTAGAGTAGCCGTCTCTGTTTGAAGTGCTCTGCGCTGTGCCCCGTGTCGACTTCGGGATATACGTGCCCGTTGGCGAGAATCAGATCCTTCCATCCATCGTTGTCAACATCCACCGCGGCTGTCCCCCAACCCAGATACTTCGTGTTGACGGCCAGGCCAGTCTCAATCGTCGCGTCAGAGAAGCTGTTATCTCCCTGGTTGCGGTAGAAGGTCGGGGTGTCATCGGCGAAGTTGGTCTTGAAGATATCGAGTCGCCCGTCATGGCTGAAGTCGGCCGCGGTCACACCCATGCCGGCCTGCTCGCGCCCTTCGTCGTTATAGGCGACGCCTGCGACCACGCCAACTTCCTCGAAACGCTCTCCCTTGAGATTGTGGAAGTAAAGGCTCGCTGTAGAGTCACAGGCGATGTAGATGTCAGGCCAGCCATCGTTATCGAAATCGTCGACTAGCGGACTGAAGCAGTAATAGTCCTTGGGCGTGGTGATGTGCATGCTGTCCGACACATCGGTAAAGTGGCCGTGCCCATCATTCTTGTAGAGAGAGATAGTCTCTCCAGCCAAGCCGCGCGGGCCGCAAATGACCGGCAAGCCTTTCCATTGGCATTGCGATTTTTCACCAGGATGCGGTGTCTTGGCCGGATCGAATTGAATGTAGTGGACCACGACCAGGTCCAGGGCGCCATCCCGGTTGAAGTCGACAAACGCACATCCCGTGCTCCAACGAGCGGTTGGGGAAGCTAGCCCTCTGACTTCCGTCTCATCTTGAAAGGTACCGTTGCCGCGGTTGTGGTAAAGAACGTTTTGCCCCCACCCGGTAATGAAAAGGTCCACGTAGCCGTCATTATCGATATCCCCGGCGCAGACACCCTGACCCCATCCCGTGTGGGTTAATCCGGCCTTTGCCGTCACATCCTCGAACTTCAAGCCGCCCAGGTTGTGGTAAAGCACTGGAGTTGGCGGTTCCCCGCCACCTTGAAATCGATCGCCATTGACAAAAAGAATGTCGGGCAATCCGTCGTTGTCGTAGTCGACGATTGCGACTCCGTTCCCCGTTGTCTCGATAATGTATTGCTTGTTACTTGCGGCGCCGGAGACATTCGCTGAGGTAAGCCCTGCCTGGGCTGCAATATCTTCAAACTGCACGACGGGCGGTTTTATTCCCGCGGGCAGTGGCTTGGCAGGCGTGGCAACTCCGTTGCCGGTCGCCACTCCGATTTGAGCCACGCAAGAACCGGCGAACGCAAGCATGAAGCCGAAGGTGATGAAAGGAAATGCGGAAGTGATGAGGCGTTTTGACAGGGCGACGAGACGATGGTGCTCCATCTTCCCGCCAATTCTAGCATTCTGAATGTTCACTATTCGCGACGGGCTCTATGCTCCGCAGCCAATCAAAACGAATAGTCGCGCATTCACCCACTTGCCGTTGTGACTCTTTCCTGGGCTATCCTGTTCCTACGATCGGCAGGCCGTGACACAAGAGCAGGCGCCAACGATAAGGTTGATTCCATCAAAATGGCGAAACACAGTGCCGCGATGTTTTGGCGCGCGATCCATCTCTGCCTATCGGAGCATGGAGGTGAAGAGTTACCGCCCTTGCCGCCTCAGCATGCACTGGGGCATTCTACTCAGGGGTCGGCAGTGAATCGGCGAACCACAACACGAGGATCCTCTCAGCACGTGATGCTACCCGCACTCGCGATCCTTTGTACCTTCCAGCTGGCCGCGATAGGGCAAGGAGCGTCCAACTGCACTGGACCCGCGGATCTTAAGCAGACGATTGCATCGCACCCTTCAGCGGGAGCTTACGAGGCCCTGGGTTCATGGTTCGCCTCACAGCGCCAGTTCCCCTGCGCCATTGCCGCTTTCGAATCTGCGATGCGCCTCGACCCAAATTCGTGGCAGAGCCATTACGATCTTGGAATCGCGCTCCTCAGCAGCGGGAGTGTAAAGCGCGCGGTCCATGAACTGCAGGTGGCATCGGGCTTCAAACCAGAATCACCGCAGATTCTTCTGCCGCTTGGCGCAGCGCTCAGTGAGTTGAACCAGCAAGACGAGGCAATCGATGCGTTCAAGGTGGTTTTGAAAGTCGATCCCGCGTCAGTAAATGCGCTCGATGGGTTGACGAAGGCGCTGATCGCCGAAAAGAGATATACGGCAGCGATCGTCGAGCTGAAGAATGCGCCTCCCAATGAAGTATTGCAGCTGAACCTGGCGGTCGCTTACTCCAAAAACGGAAATACCGACGAGGCGCTCAAAACAGTCTTGGCGATCGTCAAGGAGCATCCCGATTACGCTCAGGCGCAATTCAACCTTGGTGTCGTGTATACCCAAGAAGAACGATTCAGCGAAGCAGCTCCGGCATTTCAGGAAGCGCTGCGGCTGGATCCGTCAGATGATGTGACCCGACTTACTTATGTAAAGACGCTGGTCGTGCTTGGTCAGTTCGACACCGCCGCGCCCATTATTCACGATTATCTGCGCCGCCGGCCCCACGATTTCGATGCGCTTTACTTTACCGGCGTGGTTGAGAGAGGCCTGGGAAACAACGCGGACGCAGAGAAGGTTTTGCGCCAGGCTGTTGCCATCAATCCCAATCACTTTGAAGCGCGATATAACCTCGGCTTCGTGCTGGCACACTTGGGCCGCCCGGCAGAAGCGAAACCGGAGCTCGAGGCGGCACTCAAACTGAGTCCCGACTCGAGCAAGGCCCGCTTTCAGCTTGCATCCGTACTTCGCGCGCTCGGAAAAAAGGATGAGGCAAGCCAGCAATTAAACGTCTTCGAAAAGGAAAAGCAGGAGGGCGTAAAGCAGACCTCGGCAGTAGTCAAGGCCAGCCAGGCCAATCAGGATTTGCAATCCGGAGATCCTAGGAAGGCAGCCGAGCTTTACCGCGAGTCGCTTGCTGAAGATCCGGCGAACGCGCGAACCTACTATAACCTTGCCCTGGCGCTGGATAGGATTCCCGACTATCAAGGTGAACGCGACGCACTCGAAAGGGCTGTGAAGCTGGATCCGCAATTGGCTCCGCCACACAACCAGCTCGGGGTTCTCGACCTCGCGGCCAATCAAGCTGACGAGGCGCTGAAGCAGTTCAAAACGGCGATCGCACTCGATCCGCAATACGCAGAGGCGCAGAATAATCTCGGCGTTCTCTACGGGCAACTCGGCAACAATTCCGAGGCGGAGCATTTATTCGTCCAGGCAACGGAAAACAATCCTCAATATGGCCAGGCGTTTGCGAATCTGGGCCTGACTCTCGCGGCCGAATCGCGGTTTGCCGACGCCGCCAAGGCGCTTGCGACCGCGGTGCAGTTGGATCCGAAGAATCCAGGCGCTCTCAGTGCATACGGCATGGTGCTGGTGCGTTTGAATCGGCCCACTGAAGCGCTCGCCTTGTTTCACAAGGTGACAGAACTCGATCCAAAATCGCCCGGCGCACATCTGAATCTTGGAATCGCACTCGCGGATCAGAGCAACCTTGACGGAGCGTTGGCCGAATTCTCTGAGGCAGTCCGCCTTGATCCAAACAATGCCGTCGCACATTACAACAAGGGCCGCGTTCTACTCGATCTACGCCGCAACAGCGATGCGAAACCAGAACTCGCAGCGGCCACGCGGCTCGACCCGGGGCAGGCAGATTGCTGGTATCTGCTTGGCTTGATCTCAAGGCAGGCGGGGGATTCCGATGAATCGATCCGGATGTTTGAGAAAACCCTCGCGATAAAGCCGGACAACGCCGAGGCCCTGTACATGCTGGGCCGCGAGCTTCTGCGCAAAGGCGATACGTCCGGGGCAATCAAGCGGTGGAGAAAGGCGATTGAGATCAATCCAGGGTACGACGAAGTGTATTACAGCCTTGCGCGCCTCCTGGCGAAATCCGATCCTGAAGAAGCCAAGCAGCTCCAGGAGCGATTTGAACAGATGCGGGCAGAGCAACACATCGTGGATCGCGCGCAATTGCTTGGCAACTTCGCGCTGACGTCTGCCGATGCCCATGACTGGCCACAGGCCGTCGCGCAACTGAAGGAAGCGATTGAAACCTGCGGAAAGTGCAGTGCTCTGCCACAGCTTCACAAGGACCTTGGCCTGATCTATTGCCACTCGGGAGACTTCAAAAACGGGCGAATCGAACTGCTCCAAGCTCAGAAGCTGTCGCCAGGCGATGAAGACGTTGCAAAAGCGCTGCACTTGCTGAAGCCGGCAAACACCCCTCAATAAGTTCCAATTGATCTGCGCCTCCAGTGGAATTCGCGCTAACCAATGCGCGGCGGTCCTCATCGCAACGTCTTGTAATGCAGTTCTTAGATCATTGTCGGGAGGAGCGGTGCGGCTGAAGCGCGATTTCTCGTATCCGGGGCGCTCGCTGGCAAATCATCAGGGTAATCCGACTTCTATTCTGATGCTTTGAATACCTGAGAATCTAGTAAGTCTTGAGCGCAATCACGCTGACATTTGGATCGGGCGCTTGCGCGGGGATATCGATCTGCAACTTCCCCTCGGTCTGACGAAAGGTTAGCGGCTTCCCAATTGCAAGCAGGCGGGCGGACATGACCTTCGCCTCAATTCCGGTAATCTCACAGGCGCCAGTGGCTGGCCAATTGAATATGTGTACATAAATGGACTTGTCATTTGCCGTTGTGCGCAAGTCAGCGACACCCTGGATCGGGCCGTATGTGGTGCCGTAGATCGAATCGCCATTCAGTGTGAGCCAGTTCCCGATCGCGCGCAATCGCTGCTGAAACTCCGGCTGAATCTGGCCGTCCGGCTGAGGCCCTACATTCAACAGAAAATTGCCGCCGCGGCTTGCCACTTCAACCAGGCTTCGTATCAGCATCTGCTCAGATTTGAAATCGCGATCGTTCTTGTTGTAGGCCCAGGTGTTGTTGATGGTCATGCAAGTCTCCCACAGTCTGAAATCCTCAGGACGTGGAATCGAATTCTTCAAACTCTTGGAGACGTTTGGGTCAACGCCCGTGAGTACGATGCCTTTGGTCGGAATCGCCGTCGGTATAAACTGCTCGGGCGTTTCATAATCGGCATCTACGCCAATCCTGTCATTCACGAGCGTGGCCGGTTGCAGTTGGCGAATCATCTCAATGACTCGGGCGCCACTGTATTTCTTCTGGTTGTTGAGGCCGTCGAACCAAACGATCGCAACCGGGCCGTAGTGGGTCAATAGCTCTGCTACTTGCAATTGCATGTATTCGAGATAGCTCGACCACTCCGGCCGCTGTGGTTCGCCGTGCCAGTTTTCCTTGGCCAGTTTGGTGGTATCGCGGAAGCCCGGATGGTGCATGTCCGGCGGCGAATAGTAGAAACCGAGAGGCATGCCATCATCGGCGCACGCCTTTGCCAGCTGCGCCACAATGTCTTTGCCATAAGGGGTGTTGGTGATCTTGTAGTCCGTGTAGGACGAATCGAACATGCAGAATCCGTCATGGTGCTTGGTCGTGAACACCATGTATCGCTGCCCCGCCAATCGCGCCAGATCGACAAACGCCTCCGGGTCGAACTTCACCGGGTTGAACGTCTGCGGCAGCGCCCGGTATTCGGCCTCTGTAATCCCTCCCGGCTTTGGCACCATGATCGGCCAAGAAGCTTCGACACTCGCCTGGGAATATGGGCCCCAATGGATAAACATCCCGAACTTGGCGTTGCGATACCAGCTGGTGCGATCACACGCCATAGCCGCGCTCCATCCCAAGTTGGAAAGGGCGGGGAAACAGGAACCAGCGGCGGCAAGTCGGATGAATTGCCGCCGACTCGTAGAATAAGCGCTCATGTCGGGGGAACTATTAATGACCGCCCGGATGGCTGTCAAGCGACTGGTCCCAACAATTACAGCATCTTGAGCAATCATTCAATTTCGGAGCGCCTGAAAGGAGAGCGAGATCCGAGCGCTTAAAATCGACTTCGTTCGCTCGGCAAGAAAGGAACCTGCCTTAGTCCAAATGAAACACCTCTTCCATCTCCGCCCACCACTCGCCCTCCTTTCGCGTGGCGAGAGGGTCCTGCAGTGGGTTCATCACCGCCCACCACTCCTGCGTTGGAGTATGCGCCGCCATCCTTTCGAAGTCTGCCTTGATATCGATCCCATGGTATTCGAGATAGCTGAATAGGAGGTCGTCTTTGAAGTAGATCGAGTAATTGCGGATGTTACATTCCTGAATCATTTTCAAAACCTCCGGCCAGACGGCCGCGTGGTAATCCCGGTAGGCATCCGCGCTTCCGGGCTTCAGTTTGATCACCATCCCCAGTCGTTTCATCCCCAAGACCTTTCTTTCGAAATCTCCGGCTCCAAATCCAAGTGACCATCTCGCGCCAGACAGCGTAGCCGAGATATGCCAATTGCCGCAAGTGCTTAAATCTCCGCTTGACGCGCGAATACCCGTACTCTACGATCCCATTACCCAATTTGAGCGCTTGAATATGCCAATTACAACTCAACTTGCGTCCGGCAGCCTGGTCAAACAAAACCTTGCGGAACGATTGCGCGAGGAAATCATGCGCGGGTCATTGCATCCCGGCGCTCGAATTGTCGAAGGCAAATGGGCATCGAAATTCGGTGTCGCGCAAGGCTCCATCCGCGAAGCGATCAACATTCTTGCACAAGCCGGGTTCGTGTCGAAACAATCCGGGCACAGTGCGCGGGTGATCGATTTGAGCGAAGATGATGTGACTCGGATCTACCAGCTAAGGGGCGCGATCGAGGGCTTGGCCGCACGACTCGCAGCCGCAACGAAGCCAGACTTGAAAGTGCTGCAAGCCACTTTGGACGTCATGCAGGAGTCGGCAAATTCCGGCAACTGTGACGGCCTTCTCGACTGCGATTCGCTCTTCCATCTTGAACTCTGCGAATTGTCGCGCAATCCGTACCTCATTGAGCACGCGCGACGAATCTTGCTCCCGTTCTTCGCCTTTGTGCGGATGCGCGTGGCTGCGAGCGGTCAGGGCACTTCGGCGTGGGACAAAGACTTGGATGCACACCAACGGATCATCGACCTGTTGCAAGAAGGCGAGGGGGAAGTTGCCGAGCATTATGTGAAGAAAGCCATGGAGCGTTTCGCAAGGACCGCTCATAACAACTGGGAGAAGCGTGTCGCGCATGAAGGCTGATCTCTCGGGAAAAGTTGTGGTGTTGACGGGAGGCGGCGATGGAATCGGCCGCGAGTGCGCACTCGCCTACGCGCGCGAAGAAGCTGCGGTGGCTATTCTCGATCGCGATCATGACGCGGCGTTGCGTACCGCGTCGAAGGCCGGCGGTAACAGTATTGCCCTCCATGCCGATGTATCGGATGGCGAATCCCTCCGAGTGGCAGTCCGCACTGTTCTGGAACGATTTGGGCGTATCGATGCCGTGCACAACAACGCAGGAATCGCCAGCCCCTCAAAGCCGCTCCATGAGACCACTGAGGCTGAGTGGGACGAGCTTTTGAGCATCAATTTGAAGTCGGTGTATTGGACTACCCGATTCGCGTTCGACGCACTCGTAGAAAGCAAGGGAGCGATCCTCAATACCGCCAGCATGGTGGGCCTCATCGGACAACAGAATCACGCGGCGTATGTGGCTACGAAGGGCGCGATGATCTCGCTGACCAAGGCGATGGCAGCCGATTATGCGCAATACCAGGTCCGCGTGAATGCGGTATGTCCCGCTGGAGTCTGGACACCGATGCTGGAGCGGTGGTGCGCCGAGCAGCCGGATCCGGACAATATCCGGAAGTATCTCGACGATATCCACTTGCTCGGACCGTGTCCTCGCGGCGATGTGATCGCGGACGCGGCGGTGTTCCTTCTTTCGTCGAAGGCGCGGTTCATCACGGGCTGCATCTTGCCGGTGAGCGGCGGGGCGGAATTGGGTTACAGGAGATAGCCGAAGGCGGAGTGATGACGAATTGCACCATCCAATCTATCTCCTCTGTCGATGCGCGCTTCGCATTGCCGGCCGGCGCAGGCACCGATTCGGTTCATACCAGTTCACAGTACTGCATGGCCGTTACCCGACTGGCCACCGATGGGCGAGTGTCGGGAACCGGGATTGCGCTAACGCTAGGCGATGGAAACCGGCTGGTGTGCGACGCAATCGATTTGCTGGCACGGCCGCTTGCCGGCATGGAGATCAATGAGTTGATGGCCGATTTTGGAAGGACTTCCCGCCGCCTTGCGGACGATCCTTCCCTGCGTTGGCTCGGGCCGCACAAGGGTGTCATTCACCTCGCTCTCGCTTCGCTCACCAACGGCTGCTTCGATCTCTGGGCAAAAAGCCGCGGAGTCCCGTTGTGGAAACTTCTGCTCGATCTCACTCCAGAAGAAGTCATTGCGACTCTGGACCTGAGCTATGTCGAGGATATTCTCAACGAGGCTGACGCCCTTGCAATTCTGAGAACCAACACGACCACCCGTCCCCTGCGGGCACCGATCCTGCAGAGTGGCTATCCGGGCTACGACACCTCGGTTGGGTGGATGGCTTACGAAGACGGAAAAGTTCGCGAACTCACGCAGCACGCGATTGACCGCGGTTTCCGTGCTTTCAAACTGAAAGTCGGCTCAGTGGATGAATCACGCGATCTGCGGAGGGCCGCAATGCTGCGCGAAGTCGTGGGCGAAGCCGGTACCCTGATGTTCGACGCCAACCAGCATTGGAACCTGCCCGACGCCCAACGCATGTGCACTGCGCTCGTCAAATTCAAGCCTCTTTGGATCGAAGAGCCGACACACCCAGACGATGTCTACGCCCACGCGGCACTGGCGCGTGCCATTGCCCCGGTAAAAATAGCCGCGGGTGAACATATCCCAAACCGTGTTCTGTTTAAGAATTTCTTTCATTACGGAGGCGTACATTTTGTGCAGGCGGACTGCACGCGGCTCGGAGGCGTAAGCGAATTTCTCACCGTCAGCCTGATGGCGAAAAAGTTTGGCCTGCCCGTGGTTCCCCACGTCGGCGACATGGGCCAACTGCACCAGCATCTCGTGCTCTTCAATCACATTGCCCTTGGCCATGAGGTCGTGTTTCTTGAACACATCCCGCATCTGCAGGAACACTTCGTCGTTCCAGCGAAGGTAAGTGGCGGCTTCTACAAGACTCCTCAGGAGCCTGGCGCATCTACAGACCTGGTGCCGGCCTGCAATGAGGGCCGATAGTTGGCACACTCGCTGCCACTTGGCGTTTCTCTCACCCTGCTTGCCGGCTTGATGGCAGGCAATTGCATGCTGCCGATGAAGTTCAGTCGAAGCTGGCAGTGGGAGAATACCTGGCTGGTCTTCAGCATCACGTCACTCGTCATTCTCCCGTGGATGTTGGCGTTCGCTCTGGTCAACCGGCTCTTCGACGCATACCGCACACTCTCCTTTGTTCAAGTCGCAGTCCCTTTCGTCTTCGGCGCCGGATGGGGTGTAGCGCAAGTTCTGTTCGGAATCTCGGTTGCGCGCCTGGGCCTTGGCCTTGCGTACGCCATCATCATCGGACTCGGCGCATTGCTGGGCACACTGGTGCCCCTCTTCACCCAGCATCGTTCGCAGGTTGGTGCGACCGCGCTCTTTGAAATTCTTGCCGGAGTCGCTGTCATGGTGATCGGTATCAGTCTCTCTACTGCAGGTGGGCAGATCAGAGAACGCAATCAGCGCCCTGTTCTAGATTCGGGTCCGGCAAACGGATTCTCCGCAGCGATCCTGCTCGCCATCCTCTGTGGCTTCATGGCTCCAATGCTTAACTACTCCTTTGCCTTCGGCCAGGACGTTGCGCTGCATGCGGAGTCGGTTGGAAACACGGCCTTGAACTCTGCTTACGCAGTATGGCCCATTGGACTGGCTGGCGGCTTCCTTCCGAACGTTGCATACAGTCTTTACCTGCTCAGAAAAAGGCAGAGTTGGAAATTGTTTCAAGCTCCCGCTCCAGACATATTCTGGTCCGTTCTCATGGGCGTGTTATGGATGGGATCGATGGCGTTGTATGGAATGAGTGCGGCCTATCTTGGCTCTTTCGGTACATCGATCGGGTGGGGAATGTTTCAGATCTTCATGATCATGACCGCAGCGCTCTCAGGTGTAATGATGGGCGAGTGGAAGGGCGCTCCGCGCAAGGCCGGATTTCTTCTGGGATTGGGCCTTGTTTGCTTGACAGGCGCTACGACGCTGCTCGCAATGGCAAACCATTGAGTACCGCCGACGGCGCTGATACCCGCGCGTGTGAATCCTCGGGAGCTACAGAAGGGATGAGCCGACAGGTTCATGAAAGCAAGGGAAACCAGGAAATATGGGTTGTCAGACTTGTGCTTGCAGCGGCCCTGTGCGCAGTCATTGGGGTTCACGGTGCGCTCGCCCAGCCCGCAAAACCGGCCACTCAATCCATGCCTCCAACAGATTCCGCTTTGGTCCCGGGCCGATTTGTCGACATCACCGAGAAGGTGGGCGTTCATTTTCTACATCAGGCCCCGCACACCACTCGCAAATACCTGCTTGAAACCATGGGATCAGGTGTTGCCCTCTTTGATTGCGACAATGACGGACGACTCGATCTCTATCTCGTCAACGGCGCACCTTATTCCGATCCGGAACCCAAAGGATCGATTCCCCAAAAAACTGGCCCGGAGTATTGGAACCGGATGTATCGGCAAAAACCGGACGGGACTTTCGAAGATATCACCGAAAAGTCCGGGCTGAAAGGTGTTGGCTACGGCATGGGCGTAGCGGTTGGCGATTATGACAATGACGGCTACGAAGATGTCTTCGTCACTTCATATGGAGGCAATCGCCTTTACCACAACAACGGTGACTGCACGTTCACCGATGTCACGGACCAGGCCGGGGTCGCGGGCGCCGGCTGGTCCACTTCCGCCGCCTGGGTCGATCTTGACAACGATGGTCTGCTTGACCTGGTTGTTTTGCGGTATATCAAGTGGGATTGGAATGATGTGTGGTGCGGAGAGCACAAAGAAGGCTATCGCAATTACTGTCATCCAGACGTATTCGAACCGATTTCCATGCTCGCTTACCATAACGACGGTCACGGGCGTTTCACTGAGGTTTCGCATAAGTTGGGGCTCGATAAACCGGCCAAAGCCTTGGGCATTGCCGTTGCCGATTACGATCGCGACGGACGAATCGATCTCTTTATTGCCAACGACTCGATGCAGGAGTTCCTGTTCCATCAGAAGGTGGACGGAACCTTCGAAGAGATAGGTTTGGAATCGGAAGTTGCCGTAAATTCGGAAGGTCAAACCTACGCCGGGATGGGCGTAGACTTTGCGGACTATGACAACGACGGTTGGCCGGATATCGTAGTGACCGACCTTGCCAACCAGAGGTACGCCACTTACCACAATCGCCGGGACGGAAACTTCGACTACGCATCGAACGCCAATGGCCTCGCGGCGATGACGCTGCTGCATTCGGGCTGGGGTGTTCGATTTCTTGATTATGACAATGACGGTTGGAAAGACCTGCTCATTGCGCAGGGCCATGACCTGGACAACATCGAGAGGATTTCTCCTCAGTTGCATTACCGCGAACCGATGTTGCTGGTGCGCAATACTGGCAGGAAATTTGTAGACGTTTCACCCATCTCCGGCGACATTTTCAAAAAGGACTGGGTGGGGCGAGGCTTGGCGATCGGCGATCTCGATAATGACGGCAGAATTGATGCCGTAGTCACCACCAACGGCGGCTCCGCCCACGTCCTTCACAACGAATCAGCTTCCAACAACCATTGGATTAGCCTGCATCTGACCGGACACAAGAGCAACCGAGACGGCATCGGAGCCCTTGTAAAACTGACGACTGTTCAAGGATCACAATGGGCCACTGTCACAACTTCCGGCAGCTATCTATCAGCAAGCGATCCTCGCGTCCACTTTGGGTTGGGGAGCAGCGCTGTTGCCGACCGCATCGAGATTTCCTGGCCCAGCGGAATTGTGCAGACCCTGACAAGTGTGCAGGGTGACAGGCAAGTTCAAGTCGATGAGCCTGTCGTGAAAGGAAATCAAGTTGCAGCGGCGATTTCAACTCATCAGTAGATTCATGTCGCTGGACATTTTCGGGCGCTTCAGAATACATTGGGTCCGTTTGGCTCCCGAAAAGCTGTTCTGCCGGTCCAAAATCGGATCACCGTCTTGCAAGAAGCGGGAATGCCGAAAAGACACGATTCATCGCGCAATGATTAAGCGCTCAGATTCCAAACCGGAAGAAGCATCCAGCGCGAAACTCACGATGTGTTCGTTCAGTACGAGCAGCATAAGAAGAGGAGAAAGTGCATGAAGGTATCGAGGCGAGAGTTTTCCTGGAACTGCGCGTTGTCTGCAACTGCGGCTGCGTTGGGCGAGAGGGTGCGGCTGTGGGGGCAGGTTCAAGGCGAACACATTCAGACAACCGCCGCCCACCCCGTGCGCTCAATACAAGACACCGAAACTCCGGCCCAGAAGGACGAACGGATGAAATGGTTCCGCGAGGCGCGGTTCGGCATGTTCATCCACTGGGGGCTTTATTCGATACCAGCGGGGCGCTGGCACGATAAGCAAATACCTGGAATCGGAGAGTGGATCATGAATTCGGCGTCGATTCCGGTTGCCCAATACAAAGCGTTGGCGGCAGAGTTCAATCCCACTCAATTCAGCGCAGCGGAGATTGTGGGACTCGCAAAGTCAGCGGGAATGAAGTACATCGTCATTACATCGAAACACCATGACGGGTTTGCCATGTTCGATTCGAAGGCGAATCCATTCAACATTGCTCAGGCTACTCCGTTCAAGCGCGATCCTCTGAAAGAACTGGCGGCAGAATGCCGTAAACACGGCATCAAGTTCGGTTTCTATTATTCGCAGGATCAGGACTGGACAGCGCCAGGCGGAGCAGCCTACAAGAGAGACGATCATAAGCCTCCGACCTACCACTGGGACCCGGCCCAAGATGGTAGCTTTGCTGAGTATCTCCAGAACAAGGCAATTCCGCAGATTAGGGAGATCCTGGCGAATTACGGGGAATATCCGGCCATTGTGTGGTTCGACACTCCCACCAAGGACATGACGCCGGAGTTGGCAGGCGACATCGTCAAGGTATTGAATGAACACCCCAAGTTGATCTGGAATAACCGTCTGGGAGGCGGATACAGCGGTGACACGGAAACGCCGGAACAATACATCCCAGCTCAGGGATATCCGGGGCGCGACTGGGAGTCGTGCATGACCATGAATGACACCTGGGGATACAAACAGGACGATACGAACTTCAAAAGCACGGAAACGTTGCTGCGAAACCTGATTGATATTGCGAGCAAGGGCGGCAACTACTTGCTGAATATTGGGCCAATGGCGACCGGCGAAGTGCCTCCCGCCGAGGTGGAGCGGCTGCAAGAGATGGGGAAATGGCTCGCGGTGAACGGTGAGTCGATTTATGCGACGCAACCTACGCTGTTCGGCGCTGAGGCAGGCTCTTTCTCGACGACAGAAAAGGACAAGAGCGGCAATGCGAAGTTTATACCGAGCTGGAAGTGGCGATCAACGACAGGTCCCGGCAAAATTTACATCCATCTTTTCGAGTGGCCAGGCTCCAAGTTTCACTTGGATGAGGTGCACCGTGATGTAACGGCCGCTTACCTGCTGGCAGACACAGCGCAGGCTCCGTTGAAAGTGACGAAGAGCGGCAGTGGTCTTGATGTGGGTTTGCCGGAACAGGCGCCGGATCCGATTGCAAGCGTGCTAGTGCTCAAGACTGCATAGCGGGCAAGGTCGATCTTCACTCGTTAACGCGAAGTCCGGGTCGGGTCTGCTCTTCAGGTGGATGGGCGAGCCCATTGTCTTTCCCTTTGTTCGCATCAGTTGAACCATGTTCAGAGTGATAATGCTTAATCCTCGGCCCTCTCCGGAGTCGGGGAATACGGAGATCGCCTGAACGGGAGCATTCGGGGGACCCGCGAGAACCGATTTTCTCCCTCGCACCATAGCGGACCGAGATGGGAACCGCGATTTCCAAAGACAAAGTAAGGCCCGCCGCGGATCAAACACGTTGCAAATCGTCTTCTAGTACCGAAGCTTGTGAATGTTTCATGTAATGAACGCCTGAGCCGAGTACAGCATCTGGCATCAATTTCGTCCTAGATCTTGTTTGAAGTCAAAATATGCCAAATTCATGTTGCCGCCGGTCAGAATGTGGACAGTAAGAACATTTCTCCCCATGCTAAGGCGAGCCTTGAAAAGCTGAGAAGCCAAGTTCCAATGGTGCCACTGACGCCAAGCCACGGGATCGGCAGGATCATAGGTTGTTGGGATTTGAAGCGGCCCTGTTGCGTCTTTGCCGTTCACGTCGATTGAGATTGTTCCGCCACGATTGGAGGTGAAAAGGAAATCCGCATCGTAGGTTCCCGCGTGCGCCGCGTCGACGGTTATCTTGAACCACTCTCCTGGTTCGGTCCAGCCAACATAGAGCAAGTCGGGAGGAGGAACAATCTTGTTAAAGGGGCTGTCGTCAATCGGATCTGGCTTCCGGGCGAACTTCGTGTAGGAAGTATCCACGCCTTCGTGGATTCGAAATTCGTTGAGGTAGGTCCCATCAGCCGGATTCAATTCTCCGCTGCCGTGATTCTGTGGATCGGCATCGTGGTAGGCCACTCCTTCGCCGCCTTGATCGTAGTAGGCGCATAACACACGCCCCGGTACCTTCTGTGGACCGCCATGATAGCGGCTGTCGTGATAGGGCACGCCCTTATAGTCGATCAAAAAAGACTGGGGAAACGCACTTGCCGCCAGTATCAACGCGGCAGTCAAGAACACGACGTTTCGGCTCATCTCCATCCCTCCTCCGCGCGATCATCCCACCTTGAAAAGCTCGATCCCGTTCGCCTTCCCGAGATTGCCCGAGTACTTCTTTTCCGTCGCATTGTTCCAATGCTCAAATACTCCGAGGCGGCGCTCTACGATCCCGAATGGGACGGTGTCCGCTGCTGCGAGGTCGGGCCATTCCGAAGTCAGAAAATCGAAGCCCACCGAATCGACCGCCACTCCGTCAAGCGACATGAAGATGCTGCTCGGCCAGGCGTCGTTGAACGGCGCCATCTTCCACTTGTGACCAGGCGGCGGATCCGCATTCTCGTTTCCATAGAGCCCGTCGATGAGAAACAGCATGGTTTTCTCGCCGAGATCCTTATGCCCCAGGCAAATCCCGTCGACGTACCGCTCATCATCGGCTTTTTCCTCGCCCTCTGTGGAGGAAACCACAAGTTCGAGGCATTGGTTCGGCCTGTCAAAAAGCCGCCGGATCGACCCCAAACATGATTATTAAATCATTACGCTGAACGGTTTCGAACAATAGCCGAATCGGCCTTGATAGGCTAGGTATATGCCTGCAAAGAGTGACAACCTGATTGCACGCCACGAGTACATCCTTCAGAGGTTGCAGGAGACAGGTACCGTTGCAATTGACGAGCTCTGCACGACGCTCAGCGCATCCGTCGCCACCATTCGCCGAGATTTAGAAGACCTTGAAGGCAGATCGTTGCTCAAGCGCACCCGTGGCGGCGCTGTACCGATTGGACCGCTGTTTTACGAGCCGTTTCGGAATGACAGTTCTTTTCAGGATAGAGTAAGCAGTTTTGCCGAAGAAAAGCGCCGCATCGGCCTGGCGGCGGCCAAACTCGTTGGGAGGGGCCAAACGGTAGCATTGACAGGCGGCACCACCACAACCGAAGTGGTTCGAAGTCTTAAAGTACTGAGCGACATCTCCATTATCACCAATACTGTAAATGTAGCGATGGAATTGAGTAACAGGAAAGACATCGAAGTAATCGTGACTGGAGGGCACCTGCGCGGAAGCTGGTTCACACTCGTGGGCCCCCTCGCAACCGCGGCGGCCGAAATGCTCTTCTCCGATGTCATGTTCATTGGAGTCGATGGAATCGATGCAAAACAAGGTCTGACGTGCACCAATCCTGCCGAAGCCGAAGTTCTTCGCAAACTTGTGCAACATGCCAAAATGAAGGTCGTGGTAGCTGACCACAGCAAACTCGGTTCTGTGAGTAAGTATCTCCTTTGCCCAACCAAGGGCATCGATAAATTGATTACCGATGTTGCCGCAACCCCTTCAGCAGTTGCGTCATTCGAAAAACTCGGTATTGAGGTCACCCGGGTCTAGCTTCGCTTCAGCGATTCGCGCTCGCCAAATGGGCCGTGGGGCCGAAAGCCTTCACTCTGCACACCTCCCGGGATCAACTTGGGCGTCTTGTGGGCCCGATCCGAATGTCAGCTGATTGCATTGAATCTGTTTTGACGAGGCGCCATGGTAAAGTTCGCGTTGTTCAAGCGCGCTACATTCAGAGGTTGCTCATTTGGGGGCGTTCTGCGCGCGAATCACTTCCAGCGCTTTCGCGGCATCTCGATCTTCGGGGTTGAGCGCGAGCGCTTTGCGTAGTTCGTCGGCGCCACGTTCAATTTGGCCGTCCCGGCAGAGAGTCAGGCCTAGATCACGGTGCAGCGCACTTTCGATTTCGCAATCTCCGCAGGTTTCAATCGCTTCGGTATACAGGCGGATTGACTCGCGCCATTCCTGCATCGTAAATGCATGGAAAGCCTGGTTGCCGAGCGATTCGGCCTGAGCCAGAAAAGCGTTCTGCGCCTTGAGTCGATCAAAATGATCGAGTAGCCGTTTCGATTCCTCAGGATTGGTGGAATAAAGCGCTCGCGAAAGCTTATAGATGGCTTGCTCGGAATTGGGATCGTTCGCCAGGGCGACTCGAAGCTCGGCTACAGCTTCGGCGCTCCGATTCTGATCCAGCAGACTCGTTGCAAGCATGATGTGAGCCTTGACGTTGCCGGGCTGCAGCTTCACGACTTTTCGCAACAATTCAGTTTCTTTAGTGAAGTCACCCTGATCTCGCTCGGCCAATGACCAGTAGAAGTAGCTGTCCGGGTTGCCCGGGGCGAGCCGGGCCGCTAAGGCGAACTCATCTCCAGCGTCCCGATCCTGCTTCATGTCACTTAGAATGCGCGCCCGATTCAAGTGCGCGATCGCCAGACCAGGAGCGATAGAGATTGCGGTGGACGTTTCCGCCAAAGCGTTGCCAAGGTCGCCAGAATCAGCGAGAGCGATTGCAAGATCCACATGCGACGAGGCGGATTGCGGAGTCAGCTTAGTCACGCGCTCGAGGAGAGAGACGGCGCTGGCATACTCGCCCAGTCGGCCTTTGACCCTGCCATCCAGCGTCAGGATCGCCGGATCAGAAGGAGCGAGTTCCGCAGCGCGATCGACGACCAATTCTGCTTCGGCGAGCTTTCCTGCCTCAAGCAGCTTTCGGCCTTGCACGAGGAGATCGCTCGAAGTCGGAGCTCCCTGTGGCACGGCTGCGAAGATAGTTCCCGAGCTAAAGGCGCAGCACACCAACAGCAGTGCGACAACACGAGAGCGATTGTTCTTGTCAACCCGCCGCGTTGCCCGAAGAACAATGGGGGCGCCCTCACCTTGGAATGCACGATTACCGAGTTCTCGGCTTGGGAAGACCATTTGCCGTGCGTACCGCCCATCCGAAGTCCGCCCGCAGACGCTAGGGCCTGGCCTGTCCGAACGCGTCCCGTGCGGAATATCTCCGGGGACCTTCAACGCACAGTCGCTCACCACCCAAGTCATCTACGCAGTCATTTTAGCTCCGGGCAAATTCATACCGATCGCACCTAGTCTGGATTTGCCCGGCGGTTGACAGTCTTAGAAGATAAACTTTACTGCAATCTCAAGCTGCCGATTTAAGGATGTGTTGTTGTATGCAGTGCCGCTGATCGTGCCGAAGGACGGCCCGTCGGTGATGGTGCCGTCGGGCTGACCCAGGTTCACGTGGTTGGCCAAATTGTAGGCCTCAGCTCGAAACTCAAATTGTCGTCCTTCACCCACCGGAAACTGGCGGAAGACCGACGAATCCAAGTCCCAATAGTTTGGGCCCCGGAGGGAATTGCGACCTGCGTCGCCGTAGGTTCCAAACGTCGGCACGGCATACGCGGCCGTATTAAACCACTCTGCTGCACTCCTATGCGAAAGCGCGGGATTCCCTATCACATTCAAATGTTCATATGAAACAAAACCAAGTGACCCTGTATTCGAAACATCATTGCCGTCAAGGGGAGTAAAAGGTGAACCCGAATGGGCCTGGAAAATGGTATTAATCTGCCAGTTCCCGAGGATGTAATCGAGAGCGCCACTTCCAGTGGAAAACCTCTTTCCCTTTCCAATGGGAACCTCATAAAGAGTGCTCACAGCCAGGAGATGCTTCAAATCGAGTCCCGATACAGATCGATCGTATTGACCCGGGTCGTAGGCATTCTGCGGGACACCGCCTTCAACGCCGAAGTATCCGTCGCCCCCGACATCGATTGACTTTGACCAGGTGTAGGACACTGAGTAGGAGAGACCGTTGGTGAACCTCCTCTCCAGTGAGGCCTGCAGCGCGTTGTAATTGCCTCGTCCTGTGCTGCGATCGTAAAACGTCGGTGTAATGTAGGGAAACAGTTGACGCGGCGCAATAGGCCCAGGCCCGGGCGTTACCGCGCCGCCATAAATGCCGCCGACATCGAGCCGGTGCGTGCTGGAGCCGACATAGTTCACCGTCGCTGTCGTCGACGAGCCAATCAGTTGCTGCACGCCAAAGTTCCACTGTTCCGAATAAGGATTTTTCATTCTCGGATCGTATTCAAATCCTTGCTGAGTAAATGGCGTAGGCGCCGGAACGAAGGTGCCGCTGCCGCTGCTTGCGAGTGGATTCTGAGAGGTAACGGTTGGTGTCGGTGAGCTTGAAGTCGGTTCGTTTAAGCCAGTGGGTTCCTGTTGACCGATGTCTGGCCATAGTCCGTCGATATTTTGGGCCAGTTGCAAAACGCCTGCCCAGTTGTCATACACAACACCAGCAGCCCCGTGAATGACCGTGCGATTCCTTATCTTCAAGGCAAAGCCGAGATGGGGGCCGACATTCGTGGGAGTGTTATGCATGATCTTCTCGTTTGGAGACACGACTACGTTCGCCGGAAGCGTGCTGTCTCCCGGGATGCAGGGCGCATAGCCGCGCACGGTGCAGGGAGGAGGAAGCTTCTGAATGATGTAGTTGCCGGTGTTGAAATCGATGTCGCCCGTCTCCGGCCCGCCATTCACGCCAATTTGCTTTGCCGTTCCCACCGGTGGGAAAAGCGTGAGATCGTAGCGAAGGCCCGCATTGATCGTCAACTTACTTGTGGCTCTCCAGGAATCCTGTATGAATTCGCTCATTACACCGCCGGGACGTGTTTCCGTAACGACGTTGCGCCGGTCTGCAGCCTCTGGAACGTTGAGGAGAAAGGATGCAAGTGCGTCGCCGGGTTGGGCCGAATTCTCAGGATTTCCGGTTTGCTCCGCTGCGTATGTAATGTTATCGGTCGTGATCGGACTATAAAATTTGTTGGTGATGAACCCCCCGCCTATGTCAAGCGTGTGGCGTCCAAAGGTTTTCGTCAAAACGCCACTGTACTGGTTGGCATTCGGAACATCGGGGTGCAGCGCGTAGTTTTCGCCTGGGGAGGCATATGAGGCGTTGCCGCCAACTCCTCCCCCGGCGATATCTAACCCGGGAAGGAAGTTCCTTCCCGGCGAGGCCGCGAAGTCGCCGACAAATGATGGCGAGAACCCAATTTGGCTGATGAGACCTTGTGTACTCTTTGTAAATTCCAGGATCGCATTGTCTCCGACGGTGGTTCTGCCGAATTGAACCTGCAGCACGAGACTCGGACTGAACACGTGTACGTAACTGCCGCCGTAGTTCCTGTTGGGAACGACAACGGAATTGATAAGTCCCGGAACACCGCCGGATTCACTTAATACACTCGTGTCCCGGCTATAGCGAAACCATGCTGAGTCATTCTGGCCGATCTTTTGGTCAATCCGGGCCGTCCATTGGTTGATGGTCTGCGTCGTTGGGGTTGAGTCCGTCGCGTCATCTCCGGCTGCGTCGAGTACAGGCCCAGCCGCCGGGTAGACGAATTTTGCCCAGGCCACCATGTTGGGATCCGGAGTGATCTGATTCCCCTGGTATGGCTGGCGGGTGAACTCGCCAGGGTTGAGTGTATCCGGTACGGTCGTGAACGGGTTGAAGATCTGCGTCGGCCAATCGCTCTCATCTCCCGCAAGCTGCGCGGCAGTGGGAACTCTTATAAACTTCGCTTCGGTCTGCGAAAAACGGAATCCCTGATATGACCCGAAGAAGAAGGTTCTGTTCTTGCCGTTGTATAGTTTCGGGAGCCGAACCGGACCTCCGATAACTCCGCCGAATTCGTTTTGGGTAAAAGAGGGAGCGCTACCGGTTCCTGTAAAAGCCTGATGGGCATCCATGCCTGCATTGCGGAAATATTCGAACACCGAGCCGTGAAAGTCGTTTGTACCGGACTTTGTGACGACATTGACGACGCCACCGGTTACCCCCCCGTATTCTGCGCTGTCGGCGTGAGACACTACCTTGAATTCCTGTATCTCGTCGATGATGGGGGGGACCGCATACACGCTGTGGAAGGCGCCAAAATTGCTCAGGCCATCCGTGAAGAAGTAATCGCTTCGGCTGCCCTGCCCATTGACGGAGGGAATCGTAGAATTCTGATTGTTCGGCTCCGGCGTTGCATAACTACCTTGTCCTTGACCGCCCTGCCCATTGTTCACCGGAGATATCCCCGGGGTCAGGGTAAGAAGCTGGGTAAAGTCACGGCCGTTAAGCGGAAGATCGTTCACCTGTCGCGTCGCGATTACGGTGCCAAGATTGGCAGTTGACGCCTCCAATTGTGGAGTAACGCCCTGAACCGTCACTACGGTGCTTTGCGAACCAACGGTCAGAGCAAAGTCAATCGTCGCGACCTGTCCGACGGCAAGTGTGAACGCCGGAACCAGTTGCTCAGCGAATCCTGTAACCGACGCCTGAACCGTGTATCTCCCCGGGGTGATATCCGCGAACAGGTAAGCGCCCACACCATTGGTTGTGGTTGTGTTCTCGACAGCTGTAGCCACGTTCCTCAGCACGATCTTGGTGTTGGGAACCACTGCGCCGCTCGAATCTCGGACAACTCCGCTCAGAGAGGCCGTCGATAGTTGTGCAACTCCTGTGCCCGATAACAAAAGGGTGCAGCCGAGAAGACATCCTTGCCACAGGGCAAACACTCTTCGGATTTTCGTCCGCTCAACTGAAGGCGTGATTCCTTGCGCCTTGGCGCTCTGAGAAGCCTTATACATTCCTTTGTCCTCCGGAGTGTTTCTTTGGTTGCCGGGCATCATATGCGATTTAACTAGGCAATACAAATCATTATTTGTGATTTTATAGGCCTATTTCACTCACCACAGAATGGCGGGGTTGTGCTGTTCAGTTTTCCGCTTCCGATTTCGCAGGTATGTTTTTCGACAGCTTCAGCGGCCGGGGACGCGGCTGAGATGACAGGGTATAGCTCGAAGCCGATTAGATACCAACAGTCCTGCAGGCGCAAGGTAGGTTACGGTGCTCCGAGCTTCGGCGTGCATACGTGAGGTAAATAATTGATTTAATTGACAAAAATCGGATGGTCGGTTCACGTTGTCATAAGGGGTACAGTACCCCCTTTTACCGACTCGCGAGCTGTGCAGACGATTGTAATGAGGCCGGCTCGAACGAGTTCGCCTGCAAGAAGCTCGAGGAGACACCGACATTAGTAGATCATCGAGCATCGGAACAGTGATTGGAGCTCATGCAGCCGGAATGCAGGGCGCGCCGCCGGAATTCGACTGGTGATCATAATTAATGCTTCGGAATGCATACATAGATCGCGCAATACGCGTGTTTCTTGACATTCAACCATTACCTCTTTAGCATTCTCACCTGTCACATGCTCCTTCGGGGGCAAACGCTTTCTGAAGAGACTCCCCCGCCAATCATGGAGAGGCGTGAAAACCATAAAGGGAATGACGGGTTCAGCCTGCATTCTCCATGGCCGGCCCCAGCATCCTGGCCGTTGGCTAAAACCAGGCCTCGACGGAGATGCCGAGCTTTGCGAGCGCCAATTCGAGGCTGACCAATGAAAGGGGGCCGACTTCTTCAGTCCCCGTGGTCCAGACCACGGCGACAATGCCGCCCCAGATCTGGATTTCTTGAGCTTGTGAAGCACTGAAATGAGGAATATGAATAACTGCGCTTTTCCACTCCGACAACGAGCAATGCGTTTACAGAATTTGAAAAACAGCATGGCCATCAACTACCTGAGTTCATGGTGCCCGCCTGTGGCATGATCACTTTGCGCATTGAGACCTCGACGCCTGGAAATAGGTGCAATCCAGTTCGAGCCCTTACGGCGAATGGAGATGTGAAACGATGCGTGAAGAAAAGAGCGAAACTCCCACGGAGGTGCGTAAGACCATAAGCCGGCGAGTGTTCTGCGAAGCTGGAGTGGCAGCGCTCTCCGCCGAGCTCCTCTCTGGCAAAACTTTCGCATTCGCAAAAGATGACAGAGCCACACTATCGAACGCTTCTGGGCTGCCGACTCTGGAAGAGATGGGGACAGGCTGGTTGGATTGCGGCCTGCTTGCGCAGATGCCTTCGATGCATAACTTCAGCGAGATGGCCGCCTGCGCTCCAGATCTTGTTGGGGTGAACTTCCTACCTGGCGGGCAACTCTATGGCGATGAATCCGGACCGCTCTGGCCTATCTACAATTCTCTACCGAAGTGCGGCATGACGATCGATGGACGCTCTTATGACAGCACAAGCTGCCGATGGTTTGCCTATCAGGCCGTGCGTCGTGCGCAGGCAGGCGATCTCGATGTGGTTAACACAAACCGGCTGGTGATCGAAGATACGGTGATCCTGTGGCGAGTGAAGTTCACCAACAGCGGTCTGGCAGCCAATACATTCGACGTAACGCTGACCACAGACATAGGCTGGAAACCCCAGAACCAGGAGATCATCGGCCCTGGAGAGATTCGCGCCGTATCGGATAGATGGAAGATGGACGCCGTTTATCGGTTCTTCGATCTCCCGCAGAACAGAGTTGACGGCCAGTTTGCCGGATGGCGGGTGAGTCTTGCCCCGGGTGAGAGCCGCGAGATTCGTTTCCTGATGCACGTCGAAGAGGCGGGCAAGCCGGGACACAAAGATCTTTCAAGCGAGTGGTTCGAGACGCAGTGGGACCGCACCAAAGCCGTGTGGGAGAACAGATGGGAGAGCGCATTCACGCCGGGTAATAATTTTTTCTCTGGTAACGCTCCGCTGTTGGTTACGGAAGATGCAGCAATTCGAGAGATCTACTATCGCAGCGTGCTCACCCTGCTGGTGTTGTTGCGAACCAACCTGTGGAGCAACAGGACCTTCATCACCAGCGGCGAACGCGCCAAAGGGACGGTCTTCTATTGGGATACCTCGCTGTTCTCGACAATCTTTGCCTTGCTGGAACCCGAGCAGATGAAGGCGCAGATTAGGTTGTTCCTGGAACAGGATCCGCACGAGAGTGCAGTGATCGTATTCAATGCCGAGCGGCCGTCTTCACCCACGCATCTGGAAGCTCCTGACGGGTGGGATTTGCGCGGATATGCGGCCAACGATCTGTCCATCTTCCGGCTGACTTGGTCCTATCTCGTAGTCACCCAGGACAGGGATTTCCTTCGGGAGAAGATCGCCGACCAGACCGTGCTCGATCGCATGCACGTTTTAGCGACAAACTGGAAGAAGCTGCGGCTGCATCCCGACGACCAACTTGCCGATTATGGTGGCGCGCTTAATCTGCTGGAATGTGTGCCCACCTACATCAACAAAGTTCCCTCGTTCAACTCCGCTAACGTTTGGATGATGCGTGAGGTTGCCGACATTCTCGAGGAGAACGGCGACAACGTCGAGGCGCGCCGGTTGCGCGTCGAGGCAGATACCGTATTGAAGGCGGTGATGACGCTCTATGAACCAGGAAAAGGCGTGTGGGTGAGTTTGCACCGTGACGGCACCCGAGTGGAGATGCGACACTGCTACGACTTCGCCACTGTCGGCCGTTTTCTGGCTAGAGATTTGCCGTCAAGCGTCCGTCGCGAAATGGTTGACTTCGTTCAACGCGAACTGCTGATGGAAAAGTGGATGCGCGCGCAGTCCCAGCTCGATGTGGCAGCTGCAAACTCTGACCGCCCCGACCACGGGCCGATGGGAGCCTACGACGCGTGGCCTGCAGTTACAGTGGATGCCTTGTGCCGGCTCGGTAACTGGGACGTTGCAGTTCCTTTTCTGCGGCGGACTCAGGCCGCAGTCTATGAGGGTGTCTACGCGCAGGCGCGCGAGTTTTATGGAGCTAAGAGGCGAGATCGCGATGCACCGGTCCGCATCGCTCAGCGTCAGGGCTGCATGCGCGAATGTACTGGCGGCGGAGCTTTTGCAGAGACTGTCCTCTGCACGCTCTTCGGGTATCTACCAAAACTGGGCGGCGAACTTGATCTGCTGAACGCAGACACGCCCAGAAGCTTCACCGGTGAACTGCGGCATTTGCGCCATGGAACTCAGATGTACACCATTCAGTCGGGAAATGCTGGATTGAGGCTGCAAAAGGAGACTTAACTAGCAAGGCCTCTTGGGGACAATGATGAATCCTTCCAACAGCCGTCGCAGGCTCTTGAAAAGAATGGCCGCCATCACTGCGGGATCGATGGGGCCGGTGCTGTCTCCCCTAAGTTTGACAAGATCGTCTGCAGCAAGCAGATCTCCACTTTCAGAAGCTTCGACTCGCTACGAACGAAGAGAACTGGTCTGTTCTGATGCCGCAACGGTGGTGGAAACAAGCTACGGGAGAATCCGAGGCTTCAGAAGAGGTGGCGTATACACATTCAAGGGTGTTCCTTATGGTGCGTCGACTTCCGGTTCCAGACGATTCATGCCTCCTGCACCTCCCGAACCGTGGACTGGAATCAGAAATGCTCTGGCGTATGGTCGCATATGTCCACAGGAGGACTCCGCTCATTTCATCACCGATGGACAGAACCTAGCTCGCTCTGACGAGGATGTCTTTCTGCTTCATCGTGGATGTGCCGTTTGCGTGCCCGGTGAGGATTGCCTGCGCGTGAATATCTGGACTCCTGAGATTAATGGCCATGGAAGACGTCCGGTTATGGTTTACATGCATGGGGGAGGGTATTCCGGGGGCAGTGGCCACGATCTGCTGTCTTACGATGGTGAAAGTCTGGCGCGCAACCACGATGTCGTCGTGGTCAATCACAATCACCGCTTAAACGTTTATGGGTATTTGAATCTAGTAGCCATTGGCGGCGAAGAATTCGCGGACTCCGCAAATGCCGGAATGCTCGATATCGTAGTCGTTCTTGAATGGGTCCGCACTCACATTTCGAACTTTGGCGGCGATCCCGACAACGTAACAATATTCGGCCAGTCAGGTGGCGGCGGAAAGGTCGCCACCCTCATGGCGATGCCTCGTGCGAAGGGCCTTTTTCATCGCGCAATAATTCAGAGCGGGCCCTTTCTACGAGCTCTGTCTCCTGATTACTCACAGGAAGTTGCCGAAGCGTTGCTTAAGGAACTTGGCCTGGTGAGATGGCAGGTCAGAGAGCTACAGAGAGTCTCGGTGGATCGTCTTTCCGGCGCAGCCACTGAAGCTGCGAGAAAGACGCTGGCTAATCACACCGCGATCCGCGACTTCTTCGGCGAAACAGGGTGGGGTCCGACGGTTGATGGCCGATTACTTCCGCACCACCTGTTTGATCCGGATGCTTTGGCAATCTCTTCGAATATTCCCTTGATCACCGGGACCAACCTTAACGAAAGCACAAACGGGCTCGATCACCCGGGGGTCACCCTCATGACACCCGACGAGATGGTTCGATTAGTCCGCGAAGCATATGGCCAAGAGAGCGACTTGATTATCGATGCATACCGCGCGGACTACCCTACATCGACGCCTTTCGGCCTTTGGGCCGCGATCGAAGCCTCTCGATGGCGTATCCCCGCGTTCGCCCAGGCTGCTCGAAAGGCAGCACTTGGCGCAGCTCCGGCATTTTCTTACATATACTCCTGGCCGACGCCGTCCCTCGATCGCCGTCCGGGCACATTCCATGCTGCCGAAATTTCCTTCGTATTTGACAACGCTGATATCTGCGATCACTACAGCGCTGGCGATCCTTCCGCTTTCGCTCTCTCCAAGCAGATGAGTACAGCGTGGGTAAGCTTCGCTCGAACCGGAAATCCGAACCATAGTAGCCTGCCGAATTGGCCGGCCTATACTCCTGACCGCCGAGCAACAATGTACTTCGACGCTCCGTGCTTCGTCCGAAACAATCCGGAAGGGCGCGGACTCGACATCATTGCCCGCAGCAGTCGCGCATAGAATGGCTTCACCTTCTGCAGATGAGCTGCTGCGGTCTGACATTTGCTTGGCGATCTTCGAGGATTATCTGGCAAGCTGAGTTTCGTGAAGCGACGAAAGAGCATGCGGAAGCGGCGGAGCCACTGAGCCACTGCAGAGGCACTCGGAAGCTAAGGATGCAGCGGTCCTACAAATCGTGTTGCTCTTGAAGAACTCAAAAGGCCACTTAGCCCCGGGCTGTGATACGGATTTTTCATCTGATACGCAGTGTAGGGCGAATCCGATGCAAGAAACGCGGCGGCCCGACGTCGCGAGAACTTGCGCCACTGAAACAAAAAACCATGGTCGGTGTCGGGGTTTGTCAGCAGCAGAGCCTTCGGAAGGTTGTCGCTCAGCTGGCAGGAATTCGGCAACGAGAAGCTGACCTAAAAACCTGAAGGTTTTCGGGATGAAGAGCCACTCGTCGTGGAGCTCTGGGAAACCCTGAGCGGATGAATCGTGATGAGTTGCGCACCGAGGACTTGATAGCCTTTCTTAACATCTACGCCAATTAGAGCTTGAAACGAGAGGCTCTTTTCGGACTGCGTTGCTTCCCTCTCCTTGGATAGAGCATTCATGAGCTGTTCCACACCCTGCTTCGAAGTGACGACCAATGCTGCACCTTCTGTACCCGTGGTATCAATACCACCCAAAATCGCGATCTGATGGTCAGGGGTGACGCTCGGCTGGAAAGAGACGAGCGCGAAATCTTCCTGCAGCACGTGAGTCAGCGGGTCTCTCACGGTGGCGTACTTAGATTGCTCATCTGACCTTGGACGATTATTAACAATCTGATTCGACCATGGATCGCGACTTGACACCGGACCTTCAAAGAGAAAATCTCCCGAGGGAACGAGTTGCGCCACGGCAAGATTCTCGGCGGAAGATCCAAGAAGGATCACGTTGTGCTGTTTTAAATCATCCGTGCTGATATCGTAGCTGGATTTGATCAGCGGCGTTGCGCCTTGGTGCGCCAGCTGAGTAATCAACATGGCCATGGCCCGCAGATCGCCTGTGCCCGTGTAACCATTGTCATAGAAGAGCGGTCCTGCACTGGCCACAAGGTTTGAATTCGCAGCAAACTGACGAGCGAGATGCGAGTCCACCGCGGCCCCTCGGTTATCGGATGCCCCATGCCGAAATCGAAAGAGGTCTCCGGAGCCGTCGATCAGGAACATTGCGTCAGCATAGGCAATTATCGGGGAATGATCCTGTCTGATAAAAGGAGCCCAGAATGCCGCGACTGGATCGTCGGAAGGTGACGCCGCCTTCTGTAATTCCTGCAAATCACGCTGTGCGGGAATCCGGCGGACCGTTGCGATGTAACCAGCGGCAAAGCCCAAAATTGCGATCGTGAAGGTTGCAGAGGCTAGCACAACCCACGCCAGAATCGAGCGTTTCTGGACAAGTCGGATCCAATCTGAGCCGTGCTGCTTTGTTTTCTTTTCTTGAGAACTAGCTTCCTCCTGACCGGCACCGTTTTGGAGAGAATCGTGCGATCCGCCAATCGGGTGCGCCGGCTCTGTATGGTGGGCGTCGTCGCCCTGACCGAGTTCATGAATCTCGTTGGATTCGCTATTGCGAGTCGCAAAATAGGCCCGGTAAGAACCGGCTGGAATCTCGATCCGAAGTCTCTCACTGGCGCCTTCACCCTGCATGTAATGCTGAGCAAGCCGCTTGCGAACCTCCGCCGCGCGGGCCCGAACAATTGGATCGTTACCGGAATCGTAGTCCGGTGCGCGTCCGAAGACCTTGATTCCGATAATGCGCTCCCGAAGCATCTCGTTTTCCTGTGTCAGAGAATGCTCGACGATATAGCGCAGTAGCGCCTGGCACTGAGCACTGGAACGAAAGGAACTTCCGGCCAAGACTCTCGCGAGAGCCTGTTCGACATCCCGACGGCGCGCTTCGCGACTTTCCAGCTGATCTGTTGTAGCCACGCCGCGCTTTTATAAACAGTTGAGGACACGGTTGTCCAGTTCTTTGAGGAGGTACTGTACCCCCTTTGCCGCGGATTGCAATCGCCCAGACATAACCCACTCACAAATAGATGTTTACTATCAACCCGGAATGGTGGGCCGTAGTGCACCTTACCGCCTCGATCGACTATGGCTAAATGTTCTTCTCGCCGCCTCAGCTTTGAACTAAGAAGGACTGAGATTGGAGCACGAGGGTGACCTTCTCGGAGTCCTGAACGAATGTCATCGGGGAGTCGACCTGATCCGGCTGGTATGGTTTCCGATTCAACGATGCCCTCGGGTTGTAGCGAATCGAAAAATGGCAGGAGGGCATGCGTGACAAAGGAAGTTTGAAAGAAGCCCGGACAATGCTGACGCCGCAAAGGGATTATTCATGCGCACGAGGAAATAGCAAAGAGGATCTCGCAGTGGACGCAATTGCTTCCAAGCTTGCGACGCCCAGGACCCTCGGTTGAAGGTTCGCTCACCATTGGCTCCGGACGATGTAGACCGTCAGGGTAAACTGTGGCGATGCCCCTGGAAGACAAGTTGGAACGACAAGGGGTGAAAGCGCTCGCCGGCCGCAGTGAGGAGCTGGATCGCCTGGAGGCTTTCGCCCTGGGAGATCAGACCCTGGTGATGCACATCCAGGGGATCCCGGGTGTGGGGAAAACACACCTGCTGGATACGCTGGCGGCGACGATCGCCGGAAAGGGCGTCTCGGTTGTGCGGATGGACGCACGCTGGTGCGAGCCTTCGGCGGCGGCCTTGTGTCGAGCCATCTCAAGAGAAATCGGAATCCCGGAGTCTGTAGATCCCGAGGTCGTAGCGACCCATCTGACGGATCGCGACAGGCGGACTCTCTTTGTGCTGGACAGTTACGAGTCCTTCCGGCTGCTCGACTCCTGGTTACGGCAGGTCTTTCTTCCTTTACTCGGCGAGGGTGTGCGCACAATTCTCTGCGGCCGTGAGGCACCACGGCCGTCATGGCGTATCGCTCCTGCATGGAAAGGTCTATTCGATTCGATGCTGGTGGAAACATTTCCTCCGGAGGTCGCACTGGAGTATCTGACGTCGCAGGGCGTGCCGGAGAGCAGCGCTCGCGAGCTGAACCGGGTTACGCGCGGGCATCCCATGGCACTTTCGCTGGGAGTGGCGCTTTACTCAGCCGGCGGAAAGATGGGCGCGAGAGCCGCGAGCCGACATCAGGTCATGGAACATATGGCGGCGCTTTTTCTAGAGGGTACGGATTCACAAACCAAACAGGTGCTAGAGGCTGCTTGCCTGGTTCGAACGGCTACCGCGCCGCTGCTCGCCGCCATGCTGCCGCATATCTCTGTCGATGAAGCGCTGGATCGCCTGCGCGCTTTGCCATTCGTGAGCGCGGGGCCTCACGGACTTCTGGTGCATGATGCCGTGCGCCAACCGGTGACGGCCGCTCTCAAGTCTCGTGATCCGGCGCAATACCAAGCGTACCGGCGCGCTGCCTCCGAGGTAGCGCGTGTGCAATACATGCAGGCGCCGCGATCGGACCACTGGCGGTGCACGGCGGACGTCATCTACCTGCTGGAGAACGAGAACCTGCGCGAAGGTTTTTTCCCCGCCGTGGAGATCGCGGTTTCGGTTGAACCAGCGCGAGCCGACGATTGGAGAGGGATATCAGCGATTCTTGGCAAGTTTGATGGGCCGCAGTCGCGTGAAGCCCTGGAGCAATGGTGGCAGCACCATCCGGAGTCATTTTTTGTGGTTCGGGATGACGATGGCGGGGTGCAAGGCTTTTACCAGGCAATCGTCGCATCGAAGGTTCACAAGAGTGTGCTTGGAAGAGACCCGCTTGCGGCAAGCTGGGGACGGGATCTGCCGCATGCTGATGACAGGGCCGCGGCTTTGTGGCTGCGGCGCACGCTGGATCGCGACACAGGTGAAGGGCCCTCGGCCGGCCAGGCGGCATGCTGGCTCGATATCAAGCGAACCTATCTTGAACTGCGTCCACGGCTGCGCTGGGTTTATACCTGCTACTGTGATGCGGAGCTTTATCGCCGCCCCTTTGAGCAGTTGGGACTCCGACTGGCCGACGAAGGGCGCCCGGTTCTCGATGGGATTGTGCAGCACACATTTCGTCTCGACATGGGATTGGATTCAGTGGATGGCTGGCTTGGGAACCTGCTTGCCCAAGAAGTCGGCACATCAATAGCGGAGGTTGCGAGTACCTCAAGCTTGCTGGATGAGCGCGCGCGCGAGTTAGTGGTGAAGGGAAACCGAATTGGCCTGACCCCGCTTGAGTTTGGACTGCTCTCGTATCTTGTGGCCAGGCCGAACAAGGCTGTAGCTCGTTACGAACTGGTCGAGGCGGTTTGGGGATATGGAAAGGAAGCTGCGACCAGCAATGTGGTTGAGACGGTCGTGCGCTCCGTGCGACATAAACTCGGAGCGCACCGTGACGCGCTTGAAACGGTGCGGGGAGTTGGCTACCGATATCGTCCAACCCACTAGCCAGCTCTCCGCGCGGATGGTTCAGGGGCGGGCCTCCAGGATCAGATTGAACGGCGTTTGCATCGCTACCCTCGCGCTTTGAAATCCGGCATCCTTGAGAATTGCCAGCAATTGTTTCGCACCGGCCTGGGCCCCGAGTGAATAGCGCCCTCCTTGCGACAGTGCGTTCTGAGTGCAGAGACCTGCGGACGCGGAGTAGTACATCCTTGCAACCGGGCCGACATTCTCGTCGGAGCGGTCGTTTGCGAACGGTTCCACGAGCATCAGCGCACCGCCGGGAGCCATTGCTTCACGGGAGGCCCAGACCGCTTCGAGCGGATCACCCATGTCGTGCAGTGAATCCATGAAGCAGGCCAGGTCGAACTTGTCCTCATGGCTCGCAAGCGCGCGTGGAGTTGCGACTTCAAAGCGAACCTGGTCGGCCACTCCCGCCTGCTTCGCCCGCTCGCGCGCCACGGCAATCGACGCCTCATGGTAATCAATTCCCACGAACCTGGAATTCGGAAATGCCTGTGCCATGAGGATGGCGGACGCCCCATGGCCGCAACCGATGTCGGCTACGCGGCCGCCTTTCGTCAACTGCTCCTGGACACCCTGGAGAGCTGGAATCCAGGTTTGAGTCAAATGCGCCCGGTATCCATTGCGGAAGAAAGCCTCGGTTCCGGTGAACAGGCGGCAATTGTGTTCGTGCCAGCCCACTCCTTTGCCAGAGCGGAAAGCGGCAAGGAGCTGGTCTTCACCGTGCCACAACGAAGCCGCCACATCGAATGCCGGTGGCAGGAATGCGGGACTTTCAGGATTCGCCAGGACGAATGCGTGTTCTGCAGGCAGTGAATACTGATTCGTGTTCTTGTCGAATCGCACGTAGCCCCCGGCAACCTGTGCGTTGAGCCATTCCCGCACGGAGCGTTCATTGGTGGCGGTGCGGCTTGCGAGCTCGTTTGAATTCGTTGGGCCGCCCTCAGCCATGGCTCGATAGAGTCCGAGCTTGTGGCCAAGGTTCGTCATCACACCAGCCATGGCTGCTGCGAGATCCGTTACGACCTGGCCGGCGAACTGCTCGATTCTCTGCTGCATATCCTCCTGCGCGGGCGCTGTATTGGGACTCTGCATCACTCACCTCCTACCAACAGGGCTTCTGGTTCTGAAGGCTGCATGGAAACTCCCGGGAGAGGAGCGCGGGTGAGAGCCGAGAGGGAACTCTCTACATCCCAGAGCTGGAATTCCGTGGACGCTACGGCAGGATTGCTGCGCACGGACTGGATGATCGGATGGTTCAGGTAGGCGACGGCAGTCTCACGGCTGGCGAATAGATACATGCCTCCGATTTCAAACGTCTCTGCCTTGAAGACCCAAATTTTCCAGATCAGACCTGCTACCGAGGCGATGGTGGTTGCGGCTTCGCGGCCGTCGGCAAGAAAGACGTCCGGCGGCACATGCAGCCTGAAGCGAAGATGCAAGACGGTGCAAGAGGGGGAAGTATTTTCTGACATTTCATTCTCCTTGGTTTATCTCTGCTCAGGTGAGTCTAGGACTGCGGGAATGTTCGGAGATGAGGCGAGCATGAGAACTTGATGAGATTTGCGGGGCGCAATCGATGAGAGGTGCAATGATGGGGCGGTTTCTCCGCGGTTTGGGAGCCTTGGACAGGGGCACTGTGCTGAAAGGGGCAAACCCGGGCTGCGAGATGACCGGCCCGGGCTGCAAGTGCTTGTTCTGGACTATGAGATTGGCGAAAACGGAACGCCGACGACATGCCCGAGCAGTTTTCTGAGGCGCGAGAGATGGTTCCAGCTGTGGCGCACGGCGTGATCCTCGAGCACAAACTGCGCCGTAACGGGTGCGCCGAACGCGAGTGAGAAGGGGGCAGCGCGATCGAGTTCGGCGTCGGTGAGGGTGCGTATCGAGGCGGCGGCCTGCTCGCTGTTCTTTTGGAGGAGTTCGAGCGCCTCTGTTTTGGTCACGGTCGCGTGTTCGCCTGCATGGTGCGCGTTGATATGATCGACCGTCTCCCATGTCACGTTTGTGACTGCATTTCCGGCGGCAACGGCACGAGCCACTTCGAGCTCGATTGGGTACATGCTTGCCACGTGATGGACGATGACGCCGACGGTGCGACCGGGCTGGCCTCGTTCGGGCACCCGCGTGTTCCATTGCTCGTCGGTGAGGCGGTTCGCGAAAGCGCCGAGGCGCGCTGCGCCTTCTTCGAGACGATCAGCGAGAAGCTGGGCGCGGCGATTCGGAAATACCTCTTTCTGTGGGATCGAGTGGATGAACGGGATGTCGGGATCGCGGTCGCTACGAGTGCCGATGACTTCGAGGTACTCGGCATCGACGAGAGTGCCTCTGCCTTCGGAGCGATTGTTTGCGGTCCAGAGCGCGACGAGTTCCTGCCTGAGTTGTTCCTGCCCATCGGCGCTGAGTGATGCGAACGCGCGCGACATGGGCCCGTAATGTTCGCGGAAGAATTCAACGACCACATCGGGCGGAAACGGGTACTCGAACTGATAGAAGCGATAGGTGCAACGCAGGTCGACGATGCCCTCGCGCAAGCGCTCGTGCACTGTGGCCTGATCGCCCCATAGAGTTGGGGAGGGCATGCCATTGGGAGCGATGAACCTGGAGATGATCTTGAACATTTGTCCCACGAAGCCCTGGGGCGTCCAATTGGCCATCGCGATTGTGCCGCCGGGCTTGCACACGCGGACGAGCTCCGCTGCTACCAGGTTTGGGCGCGGAGCGAACATGGCTCCGACGAGGCTGGTCACCACGTCGAATTGTGCATCGGCATACGGCAGGCTTTCAGCGTCTCCTTCTTCGAAACTGACGTTGAGTTGTTCTGCGGCGGCGCGTTCGCGGGCTTTCTCGAGCCAGTTGGTGGCGATGTCGCATCCGGTGGCCAGGGCGTCGGCACGGGCGGCAATCAAGGCAAGTTGCCCTGCGCCGCAGCCGACATCGAGCAGGCGCTGGCCGGGCTGAACGCCGATGCGGCGGAAGAACAGGAGCGCGTCGGGCTCCAGGTAACGGGAGAAGATGTCGTAGTTTCCCGTCATCCAGGTGGATTTCAAGCGCGCTTTCAAAGCCTCGATGTCATTGATGTTGGGTGAAACCGCGGCGGTGGTCATATCTTCACTCTTTCTCGTGGGGATTTGATCCGGTAAGATCAAGCTCTACTATGCGGCTGTCGAGCGCTCCGATACTTGATTGAACAGCCCGGATGTTTAACCCAAACGCTCATTTTGCGAGTGTGCAAGAGAATGGATGTTCTGTCGGAGGTTCTGAGCGCGGTTCGCCTGGAAGGCGCTCTGTTTTTCAATGCGGAATTCAGCGCTCCGTGGTGCATGAGATCCTCGGGGGCGGAAGGAATTGCTCCTCTCTTGCCCTCGCCAGGCGGTCACGTGATCCCCTTTCACTTCCTCACGCACGGGCGTGCCTATGCGTCCCTGGGAGATTCAGGGCGGATTGATTTAACGGCCGGAGACATCGTGATCCTGCCGGGCGGCGATTCTCATCTTCTCGGGAACGGCTGCCTGCAACCGCCGGTGGATTCATTCAAGCAGTTTGCGAAGAATGTGGCAGAGGGGTTGAAGGTGGTTCGGTTTGGGGGTGGAGGCGAAGTTACGCGGTTCGTGTGCGGATACATGGTGTGTGATCCGCGCCTGTGCAACGTGTTTCTCGCAGGACTGCCGCGGATCCTGAAAGTGCCGGTGGCGGCCGGTCCATCGGGTGAGTGGATTGCGAATTCGATTCGCTTCTCGGTCGACGCTTCGAGTGGATCTGATGCGGGCAGTTCGCTGGTGGTGGGGAAATTGTCGGAGGTTCTGTTTGTCGAAACGCTTCGCTGTTACGTCAACACGCTGACGAAAGAGCAGACCGGTTGGCTGGCTGGACTTCGCGATCCTGCCCTGGCGAGAGCGCTGGCGGTGCTGCATCGCGAGCCGGGTCGAGCTTGGACGGTGGAAACGCTGGCGAGAGAGGCCGGACTTTCGCGCACCCGGCTGGCGGAAAGATTCAGGCATTTTCTGGGAATGTCCCCGATCGCCTATCTGGCGGAGTGGCGGATGAGGCTTGCCGCAGAGGCTCTCGACAAGACGCAGAGGAGCATCGTCGAGATCGCGCTGGAGGCAGGGTACAACTCCGAGGCTTCGTTTAATCGGGCGTTCAAGCGGGTCCACGGCACGCCACCCGCGCAGTTCCGGCAGAGCAGACGAGCTGCCGGGCTGAAGGCGGCCAAGATGGCCGGAGCGGGGACTGATACCCGTAGGAACGAGTGGGGGGCTCGATCAGATCGCTCGCTCAAAAAAAGCAGATCTCGCGGATGAGGGTGACGAGCCGATCGAATGGCATCGGCTCATCGCAGGATGGGTGACTTCATTGCGATCGCTGCGCTGGGAGAGTCCGGGTTGCATGGATACGTTTGAGTCTGGTGTGACCACCGCACAAATGATCCTTTTCTCGATTGATTGGTGAATTCGGCTGACCGCGTTTGTTTCACTTAGAATGGTCCGCGCATGAGAAGCGATTGAGGAGCCTGCATGAAAAGGATGATCTCGGCAGCTTGCGTGCTGTTGGCGCTGATGGGCGCGTTGCCTGCTGCCTTCGGCCAGGTGAAGATGACGCGCGATCAGATGCTCTTCTATACCTCGGAGTGGAAGGGCGAGCGGTTTCCTGATGGGCGTCCCAGGCTGCCCGATTCGCTGCTCAAGCGAGCTTTGGACATGAGCATCGAAGATGTTTGGGAATATCTCCGCGATCATGGCTACCGCAATCAATTCGAGGGTGGCTGGCAGGCGCTGCACATGGACAAGCCCTTTGCCGGACGGGCGCTCACGGCACAGTACATGCCCACGCGCCCCGACATGACTAGGGCGATCGTTGCCGAGGGCAAGGCGGAGGGGCGAGTGAGCGGAACCAATAGCTGGCCCATCAATGAATTGCAGATCGGAGACGTGTATGTTGCCGACGGGTTCGGAAAGATCATCGAGGGCACGCTGATCGGTTCGAACCTCGGCAACGCCGTAGCGGCGCACACGCACACTGGTTTTGTCTTCGACGGGGGTATTCGCGACCAGGAAGAGAATCGCGAGATTCCGGACTTCAACGGTTTCTATCGCGGATACGATCCATCGGCGTGGGCCGATATGGAACTCACCGCGATCAATGCCCCGGTTCGGATTGGAAGGGCGGTCGTGCTTCCCGGTGACCTTGTTCTGGCCAAACCAGAAGGTGTTCTTTTCATCCCCGCCATCCTTGCCGAGGATGCGATCAGCGCGGCCGAGTTCACGGCACTTACCGATGAGTACAACTTCGAGCGCAATCGCGAAGGCAAGAATGGAGCGCAATTTGAAGGGGGATGGACGCCGGAGAAATACGACGCCTTCGCAAAATGGATCGACGCCCATCCCGAAAAACTCAAGATGCCACGGAGCCAGTTTGACGCGCTCCTTGCGAAAGCCAAGCAAGGAAAGGGAGACTGAGCTTTCGGCTTACGGCATCGAATCGCAATGACGCCTACCGATGATGCAGGCGCTCATCTGGCCCTTTCCACAAGGAGCGCGGCCTGCAGCATCGCCTTGGAGTAGGCAATGTCATACACATCGCCCGCATAGCCGCCGCCCCCGGGATAGCCGTGGATGGGTCCCCGTGCGCGGTCGTAGTCGATGGCGCGTGGATGTTCCGGATAGATCTCGCGAGTGTAGTTGAGTTTGACCAGTTCCCGCATCACCGCAAACATATTCACGTCGCCTTCGTCGATGAAGCCCTCGTCATACTGCACGTAGCGCCTGGTTACGTGCGGATTTCGGTAATGCATGTGGTTGATGCGATCGCGAGCGCCGAAGTAGCGGCACACTTCGACCGGGTCTTCTCCCATCTCCTTTGTGACTCCGCAATCGAACGTGATTCCGTTTGCCGGGCTGTCCACGATTTCAACCAGGTGCTTCCAGCCATCGAGTGTTGCCATGATCTGCTGTGATCCGCGGCTCAGGGGGAAGGGCGGATCGTTGGGATGAAGCGCCAGCCGCACATTCGCCTTTTCCGCCTCGGGAACGACGGCCTTCAGAAAATAGGTGATGTTCGCCCACATCTCGTCGAGCGAGTGCGCTCCCTCATCCGGGAGTGGGGGAAGGTTCTTCATTCGGTCGTTGTCCACCCCGGTCAATCCGGCGCCGCCCCTGCCCACCTGCTCGTAGTAGCCTTCCATGGCGCGGTGGGCGTAGAAGTTGTACTCCACAACGGGCAAACCAACTTTGCCCGCGGCCTGGATCGACTGCCTCACCTTTTCGATCTCTTCATCTCGACCGGGTTTGCCATAGAGCGTTTGCGGAAACCCGGCGATCATCAGATTGCCCAGCGTAACCCCGCCTTGCTTGAGCTGGTCGACCATTGGCTGAAGCTGGCTGACAGTCCATGGAATCGGTGGACCACCCGACAGTACGTGATAGACGCCGAGTTGCACAACACTGCGAATCGCTTCGTCGGAGACGCCGTTGTGAAGATCGATGGCAGAAGCGATCTTGGGAGTGTCCGCACCTTCCTGCGGCATTCCATCGCCGAGCCACCAGGGCTTCTTCTGCTCTTGCGAAAAAGCTCTCCATGGCGCGAATGCGGGCGCAAGAGCAGCGGTTCCGAGCAGGCCTACAAAACTCCGACGCGACATCACCGATCTCGTCATGGAACTCCTTCGCCAAATGTCATGGAACCACGGCTACGGATCCTTCCACAAGCGGATTCGAGCCGTCCAGGGAACGAGACCCGCAGAGGGACTTCCGCTTCGCCCATCTGAGACAAGGCGAACTGCGTTGACCCTGCAGCGGAGGAGTAAGATGGGGCCACAAATCTGGCCCGCGAGGAATGCACCGAAATGCCGAATGGAAATGGACTCCGCCTGAACCGCCGTCGCGTTCTCAAATCATCACTCGCTCTTCTTGCAGGCGGAACGATCGGAAACCTGGCGCAGGCTGAGCCGGAAATCAAGAATGTCAACACGGCATCCAATCCGTCGAACCTGAAGATCACTGACATGCGCTATGCGGTGGTGGTCAAGCCTGGCCCAAGCCCTTGCGTGCTGATCCGCATCGACACCAACCAGGGGGTGTCTGGTCTCGGCGAGGTGCGCGATATCGCGGGACCGCAATACGCGATGGTGCTGAAGAGCCGCATTCTCGGCGAGAATCCACTGCGCATCGATTACCTGTTTCAGAAGATCGCGCAATTTGGCGGCAATGCGCGCCAGGCGGGCGGTGTTTGCGCCGTCGAGATGGCGCTGTGGGACATCGCGGGCAAGGTCTACAACATTCCCGTCTACCAGATGCTCGGCGGCAAGTGGCGGGAAGCGATTCGCATCTACGCCGATACGACCGAATCGATGGATCCGCAGGAGTATGGGCGTCGCGCCAAAGAACGCAAGGCCATGGGTCTTACCTGGATGAAGATGGATCTAGGCATCAATGTTCTGGAGGGCATTCCCGGAACGGTGATGCAACCAGCAGGCATGGACAGATGGGAGCTGCACGACCAGCCTCATCCCTTCATCGCAACGGAAGTCACCGACAAAGGGATCGACCGGCTCTGCGAGTACGTGGCGGCGGTGCGCGACAACATCGGCTATGACATGCCGCTCTCGATGGATCACCTGGGGCACATCGGTGTGAAGTCGGTCATCCGGCTGGGCAAGGCTTATGAGAAATTCAACCTTGAGTGGATGGAAGACGTAATTCCGTGGTACTACACCGATCTACTGAAGGAGATTACGCAGGAGAGCCCAACGCCGACTCTCACCGGAGAGGATATCTACCGACTGGATGACTTCGAGACGCTGTGCAAAGAACACGCGGTGGACAAGATCCATCCCGATCTTGCCACTTCGGGCGGCATCCTGCAGACGCATCGCATCGGCGATATGGCGTTTCGCTACGGCGTTCCGATGGCGATGCACTTCGCAGGAACGCCCGTCAGCTGCATGGCAAGCGTCCACTGCGCCGCGGCAACGCGCAATTTTCTTGCGCTCGAGAACCACTCGCTTGATGTGCCCTTCTGGCAGGACCTGGTGACGGGAATAGAAAAACCGATCATCAACCGGGGATACATCAAGGTTCCCGAGGCGCCGGGCCTGGGGATCGCGCTCAACGATGACGAACTCAAGCGCCACCTCAAACCAGGCACCGGCTACTTTGAGCCCACTCCGATGTGGGACGAAGCTCAGTCGTGGGACGATGCGCTGTTCAGTTGATGGGATTTATTCGGTGGGCCAGGAAGGAGCACATCCCGGCACTCGCTCAGCGTTTCTTTCTGGCTTTCTTCAGCAACCGAAGGGCGGTATCAGCGCTTTTGCAGCCCAGCAATCGATACTGTTTCCCTTCGAGAGCGTGATAATTCACGAAGAAGGTCTCGAGCTCCCTGATCCATTTGTCGGGTAAATCCGTCAACTTCCGCACCTTCGCATACATATGATTGGCTTCAGCTACTGCGACGAGGCGGTCGTTTCTGATCTTTTTCTTTCTGCCGAGTTGTTCGCCTTCGATCACGCCAATAAGGCGGGCCCTGACAGTAACGCCGGGGAAAGCCGGTTGATCCATCAAAAGAAGAACGTCGATGGGATCTCCGTCTGGTGCAATTGTCTGAGGCAGGAACCCGAAGTCGTAAGGAAAGGTCATCCCGGCCGGGAGGACCTTCTTCAGCATGAATATCTCCTGATGCGGATCGAAGGCGAATTTATTGCGGCTGCCGGCGGGCGTCTCGATGACGACCTGGACCATGCCATCCTTCTTGCTGATCGGTTTGAGATGAGTCGGATCGGCCAGAGATTTCATTTGTCTCCCGGGACCCCCCGTTGAATTCGACCGGGCTATGTGAGTAGAAGGTTCATATCGAGAAAGAGTTGTTCCATTGAACGTACTTCAGACTGGTCGCGATTCGGACAGTACCGTTGTGAACACCGTCCGCCTAGGTTGGCTGGAAATCAGGTTGCCGGACGATGAGCTTGCTGCCCCGCGAGAAGCGATCCTGTGGCCGAATCTGACGGAGATCAGGCGCGATCTCTGGATACGCCTCGATGCTCGCACGACTGTTGTTGTGATGGAACCCAGCCGTACAACCGGGGGTCCTCTTTGATAGCTCTAACAATCCGGTAAGCAGTACACCCGCGCCCGTTCTTGGCAAGTCTGCCGGGTCTGTTCTTGAGATTGTCTTTTGGCTGGAGGTTCCCGTGAGACGGATCCTGTTGCTCCTTGTGTGCCTCGGTGCGGCGATTGGCCCGTTCAGCCTCCCCGACGCCGCTGCCGGTGCGGAAGCTGCAAACAGCGTGGTGGCGTATGTCTACATTGCTAATTCGGCGGGCGGTCAAGCGACGGAAATATCGGCATTTGCGGCCGACAGCATGGGACGTCTCAAGAGGGTTCCGGGCTCTCCGTTTATTGAGAATGCCGGTTACATGGTCGTGAACGGGAAATACCTGATGGCCGTGTCCGGGGGAAACATCCATGCCTATCGGATCGAAGACGACGGATCGCTACGATTCGCGGTCTCGAAAGATTACCAACGGGTTCATCCGGGCTGCGGCGCGGCGAACCAACTCGTTTTCGATCACACCGGACAATCGCTCTATGTGACGGAATACGATGTGGACTGCTCGAACAATGGAGTGACCGACTGGGCAGTGGACGACTGGACCGGGGCGCTCGACTATCTGGGGCTCACGGATACGGGCAACTGGAATGTGAATGCCGCCTATTTTGCAGGCGACAACCGATATGCGTATACGGCCTTCAACGACAGCTGCATGTATTACAGCGTGAATGGATTCAAACGCGGGGCGAACGGAAAGCTGACGGAATTTGCTCCGGCGATGAAGTCGCCAACTCCTCCATCCGGAGTCCGAGGTTATATCGCATATCTCGGGGCGGCTGATCCTACCGACCATATGGCCTTTGCCGAATATCCGGCAAACCCGCCCGGATGCGCACCGAACCAGCCGATCAAGCTTGCTACCTATACGGCCAACGCGAATGGTTCCTTGACGACGACGAGCACCTGGGCAAACATGCCGACGTCAGAGGTGCGAAGCATCTATGACATGAAGATGGCGCCTTCGGGTAAGCTGCTGGCAGTGGCAGGCCAGGAGGGACTGCAAGTTTTTCACTTTAACGGGGCCGCTCCGATCACGCACGACACCGGTCTGTTGACCAACGATCCCATCAACGAGATGTTCTGGGACAACGACAACCACCTTTATGCGATCACGGGCGTCTTCAACAGCAAGGTGAACCGGCTGCATGTTTTCACGGTCACTCCGAGCGGGTATCGCGAGGCGCCAGGCTCACCGTATACCATCGATGGCCCTCAATACATCATCGTGCAGCCGTGGCCGCGCTATTCGATCAACGATCGATAAGAGGTCGAGGTCGCTGCCGATCCAACCGGAGGCCGCCTTCCAGCGAAGTTACCGCCGGAGTCGGCTGCTGTGACGTTCATCTTCCAATTCCTTCCTGGGCTCTCTCCATTGCGGCGCGAATGATCGCGTGGACGATTTCTGCTCTGATATCGTGTCATCGCGTCCCTCCGAAAGCGACAAAACGATCTTCGGAGACGATTTCTGGAATACAGATTACGATTGAACCTGCAGCCTGACGCGGAGGGATGAGTCCATGTTGGCATTGCCCGGCACTCCTGAGAATCAGGCGCAGGCCTTTCCGGTCCTGACTCCCACGCAGATCGACCGCATCCGGCCGTACGGTTCGGCGAGAGCTGTTCGGGCCGGGGAGATCCTGTTCGAGCCGGGTCAGTCGGAAATGCCTTTGTTCGTTGTGCTGTCAGGGAAGCTGGAGATTGTTGTGACCCAGCTCTCGGGCGAACAGGTTGTAGTGGCCTTTGGTCCGGGAGAATTTTCCGGAGAAATGGTCTTGATTTCGGGTGCACGCTCGCTATCGCGCGGGCGCGTTGCCGAGCCGGGAGAGTTCCTTGAAGTGACGGCGGATGCGTTGCGGTCGCTCATTGCCAAGGACGCCGAACTCAGCGATCTGTTCATGCGGGCCTTCATCCACCGGCGCCTTGCGCTGATTGCGGGAGGCGTGAGTAACGTGGTTGTCCTGGGATCGCGTCACTCGGCCAACACGCTCCGCTTGCGCGAGTTTCTTACCCGCAACGGACATCCGCACTCGTATATAGACCTGGACAGCGACACTTCCGCGCAGGAGTTACTCGATCGTTTCAACCTGACGATTGATGAAATACCTGTGGTGCTTTGCAGCGGAAAGACGATGCTGCGCAATCCAACGACGCAGCGATTGGCTGAATGTCTCGGATTCACGGCGACTGCCGATGCATCGCGTATTCGCGATGTCGCTATAGTGGGGGCCGGCCCGGCAGGACTGGCAGCGGCGGTTTACGCTGCTTCAGAAGGATTGGATGCGGTGGTGATCGAAGGCGAGTTTCCGGGCGGGCAAGCGGGTTCGAGCTCGAAGATAGAGAACTACATTGGATTCCCTACCGGCATCTCCGGCCTGGAGCTCACGGGGCGCGCCGTCGTTCAGGCAGAAAAATTCGGCGCCCAGATGATGGTGGGGCAACAGGTGGTCCAGGTTCATTGCGATCAGAGGCCTTACAAGCTCACGCTGGAGGCTGGCGGCGTTGTCCAGGCTCGCAGCATCATCATCGCAGTTGGAGTGAAGTACAATCGGCCGAACATCGCCAACCTGAAGCAATTCGAAGGAAACGGCGTCTATTACGCCGCCACATTCATGGAATCGCAACTCTGCGGAGATGATGAGGTCGTCGTGATCGGCGGCGGCAATTCAGCCGGCCAGGCAGCGGTCTTCCTGGCGGAGACTGCCCACAAGGTCTATATGCTGGTTCGCGGAAAGACTCTTTCGGAAACGATGTCTCGTTATCTGACGCAGAGGATTACGAAGCATCCGGTGATCGAGCTGCACCTGGAATCAGAGCTTCAATCGTTAGAGGGCGATTCGCACCTGGAACGCGTGACCTGGCTCGATCGATCGTCAGGGGAAAGAGTGACACACGAGATCAGGCACATCTTTGTGATGGCCGGTGCGTCGCCAAACAGCGACTGGTTGCGCGGCTGTGTCGCCCTGGATGAGAAGGGCTTCATTCTTACCGGAAGGGACCTGGACCCGTTCCTGGCGGGTGCGCCGCAAAAATGGCCGCTGGGCCGGCGACCGCAGATGCTCGAAACCAGCTTGCCTGCGGTGTATGCCGTGGGCGACATCCGCTCAGGAAATGTGAAGCGAGTGGCATCGGCCGTCGGCGAAGGTTCGATCTCGATCCATCTGGTTCATCGCGCCCTGGCGGAGATGTAGCGCGATGGTGAAGAGAGCGTCGGTGTAATGGGCGGGTTGATTTCGCTGGCTCACCGTTCGGGAGCACCGGAGTTGCTAGGAATCGGCGGGATCCCCGGGCGCGTCGGCCCATGGCAGCCATACCTGAAAGCGGGTATCGCCCGGCTTTGAAGCGACCTGGATATCGCCGCCATGCTTCCTGACGATGATTTGCGCCGTATTGAGTCCCAGGCCTGTTCCCTGACCAACGTCTTTCGTCGTGAAGAACGGATCGAAAATGAAGGGTCTTATCTCGTCGGGAATTCCGGGCCCGTTATCGCGAATTTCAACCACCACAAAGCGGTCCTCGCGAAACGTCCGGACAAAGAGCTCACCCTCGCCCTGCAAAGCATCTATCGAGTTTTCGATGATGTTGGTCCAGACCAGGTTCAAGTCGGTGCCGGCCGTGTTCACCAGGAGCGGGACCGGCTCATACTCACGGCGCACCCTGATTCCTGTTTGCAGCCTGTGGGTCAACGCATCGAGCGTCGTATCCAGCGCTCGGGCGACATCCACATCCTGCAACGGTCCTTGGTCCATGTTGGTGTAGCCCTTGATGGTCCGGACCAGATTCGACATGCGGGAAACGCAGTTTTCGATGGTCCTGAGGAGGGACGACAACTCAGCGGACGCGGCAATTCGCACCAGCGCAGGCCGCGCGATATGAGGACTCAGCTGATTGAGCAAGGAGGTGAGTGTAGCCGCGGGCATGTTGGACCTGGCCAGCGAGGCTGCCAGCTCCCATGGGGCGGCATAGCCGAATCTCCGTATGATTGACTCCAGAGCTTCTTCCTGGTCGCCGAGGGCGAGCCCTTCGAAAATGGGAGTCGGTGATTGGGGCAATGAGGCTTCAACCTCTTCGATTTTCGCTATGTCGGAGTGATCGATCGGAGCGCGCAGCAACTCAGAGTTCGCGTTTCGTAATCTTGCGAGCGCATCGCGCATTTGATCGCTCGCACGCTTGGCAGCGGATGCTGGATTGTTCAATTCGTGGGCAAGCCCCGCCGATAATTTGCCCAGCGAGACCAAACGGTCACGTTGCTGCTCGATCCGGGTGCCCTCGCGAATTCTGTCCGACATCATGCCGACTAATTTTGTGGTGAGTTCCGGCATTTTATGGATCAGTTCAGGAAAAAGGGCCGTCGGAAATCTGGCCAGACGGCCATCTGTAACGGCTCGACCGGTCACGGTGAACCGTTTCATCCTGGAGAAAGGAAACACCCCACTGACTTCGCCGGCGTGGGCCGGAAGTGAAACCGTGTCGCCGCCAAATTCTCCTCTCCACTGAAAGAGTCCTTCGAGAAAAATGAACATCGAATCCGCGGGGTCGCCCTGGCGAACGAAGGTCTCTCCGGCGCGGAGAGAAACTTCATGCAAATGGCCAAGAAACCACTCAATCTGGTCTTCCGGCACGTCGGAAAACGCGGGGACTCTCCGTATCTCAGCTGCGCTGATCAATGGTTCGACCTTTCGCTTCCGCGCCTCATCGGGGAGCAACTCGCTTCATGAGGCGCGCCCGAGAAGCTTCGACCATCCGGCTGCTTATCGTTGCCGAATCAGCTATAGCTCCTGAATGAGTCGATCGCCAGTTGAGTGTACTGGCCGACCTCGATGATGTAACCGTCGGGATCACGCATGTAGCAGCGCCATTCCCAGCCGTCGGGATTGGGTAATGGCTCGGTGAGGAAGTGCGCGCCTTTGCCGCTCCATTCTTTGTAGCAGGCCCAGATATCGGCAACACGCAGATTGAGGAAGGAAGCGACCCTGTTCAGATCCGCCGGTGTTTCAAGGACGACCTCGGGTTTGTCGGGAGTTGGGCCGCCGCCGCAATTGAGAATGATCCACGAATTCGCCAGCTTGATGTAGCACGGATTCTCAGGCTTGATGAGTTTCCCGCCAAGAATTCGAACGTAGAAGTCCGCGGACTTGGCCTGGTCCTTGACGGTGAAGAAGTGGGTTGCGAAGAAGCCTTCCGGTGCAATGGGCGCGTCAGGTAGATTCAAGCGGTGCCTCCTGTTGTGGATGAATGAAGATTCCGCGGGAAGAGCCCTGGTGCGGGAGAATTCTCTGTCCCTCCGCCTGAAACGGGTTACTCGTGGAGGTGCGATTCCCAATCCGCCGGCACTCTTCCTGCGGGGCCGGGCGTTGGCTGACTTCGTGGATGCGAATGCGGGGGAAGCAGCCTTGCGCCCTGAATCGCCTCCTGCTTTTCATAATCGAAGAACCAATCCTCGCCGGGCTCGAAGCTGGCGATGATCGGGTGTCCGGTTGCGGCCGCATGTTTGGACGCGTGCTGGCTCGGAGAACTGTCACAACATCCGATGTGCCCGCACTCCGCACACCGACGGAGATGAAGCCACCAACCGTCCGGCGAGGCCAGACATTCTGTGCATCCGTCGCCACTGGGTTTCGAAGCGGGGTTGATTCCGCGCAGAGCCTTTTTCATTTCCGGCCTTCTTTCGCACGCTTTGTTCGGAAGGAATATAAAAGCGGGCTGAAGGAGTGGGTTCTTTCGACTTTCATTTTGCCTCCCGAAGACGATCGCGCGTTTCATGCGACGTCTGGTTCTTCCTGGAGCGCTGCCCGCCGGGCAACGAGCTAAGGCAGTAACAGGATCTTCCCGATGCCGCCTTTTTCTGCCGCTGCATGAGCCTCGGCCGCCTCCCTGAGGGGCAGCTTGCGGCCGATGGGGATGACCAGCTTGCCGTCTCGCACCGCTTCGGCCATGAACTGGAGCGTATTTCTGTCAAACTTCGAGAATACGAACACCGCTTTTACCGATGGGTAGCTGGCGGCGTTCTGCGGTGGCCCGACCACCGAAGCAAACACTCCTCCCGGCTTGACCCGGGCGATCAGCTTCTCGGCAGTTTTTCCGCCGACGGTGTCTGCCACAGCGTCCAGCGGGGGAAGGGCGGCAATCGCTGAGTCGTCGTCCGTTGCGACGAACTGATCCGCGCCGACGGTTTTCGCGTCGTCGATCTGCCGTTTCAAAACGCCCGCGATCACCCTCGCCCCGAGATACTTCGCCGTGAACACCGCCGAACGCCCAACGTTTCCCTGGGCGCCGACGACTAGAACCGTCTGGCCTGCCTTGATACCGGTCGCGGTAAGGAGCTGGTTGCCGGTCGTCGTCACCAGCGGCAGCGCCGCCGCCTCAATCAAATCGAGTCCCTCGGGAATGTCCGCCAGAACTGCGGCTTTCACCACGCAAAGTTCCGCGTAGCTGTTGTCCGCGATTGCGAACACGCGGTCGCCGTCCTCGAACTCCGGCACATCAGGGCCCACTTTGATCACCGTCCCTGAAAGGTCGACTCCGATCAGTCCCGGGAACTTGAGAGGATAAAAGTCCTTCGTCAAGCCCGCGCGCCGTTTGTAGTCGATCGGATTCACGCTCGCCGCAGCGACCCGGACCAGCACCTCGCCCGGACCCGGCACCGGATCGGGGTACTCCTCGAACTTGAGGACTTCAGGGCCGCCGTATTGACGGACCACAATGGCTTTCATGATTCATCCTCCACGTGGAACGAACAAGCATCACTGTACAGCGCGCCCTCATCTTTCGACCAGTATCACAGGACCCCATGCGCAATTTCGAGTCGATTGCTATCAGGCCAGAAGTCAGGTGAAGAATCCATGAACAAAGTGGCCGGCCGGCTGATTCGAAATTCCCCAGTCTCTTCACTCAGCCCGTGGCATCACAGGAGTATGCTGCAAGGCAGCCGCGCGATCCTGTGCACGGTAAGAGGTTCGCAGAGATTCGAAGCGGGAAGGTTCGAATAGGGGGTTAAGTGGTTGGTAAGGTGAAGCACTTCGACGCAATCATTATCGGGACTGGACAAGCGGGGCCGCCGCTGGCTGCGCGGTTTGCCAATGCCGGCAAGACCGTTGCCATCATCGAGCGCCATAAATTTGGGGGCACGTGTGTGAATACCGGATGCATCCCCACGAAAACACTGGTAGCCAGCGCCTATGCGATCCACGTTGCCCGCCGCGGTGCGGAGTATGGTTTCGAAATTGGCGAAATGAGCGTCGACTTCAAGCGCGTCAAGGCCCGCAAAGATGCAGCCTCCGCGAGGTCGAACAAGGGGGTGGAGGAGTGGCTCAGGGGACTGAAAAATTGTACGGTCATCGAAGGGCATGCACGCTTTCAGTCGTCGACGACGGTCGCGGTCAATGAAGAGGTTCTAGAAGCCGACAAGATCTTTATCAATGTGGGTGGGCGGGCGTCGGTTCCAGAATTGGCGGGAGTTCACGAGGTCCCGTTTCTGACCAATTCATCCATGATGGACCTCGAGGTATTGCCCGAGCATTTGATCATCATCGGCGGAAGTTACGTCGGGCTGGAATTCGGCCAGATCTATCGCCGCCTTGGAAGTGAAGTCACGATTGTGGAAATGGGACCGCGCCTGATTGGGCGGGAGGATGAAGATGTTTCCCGGGCTGTGCGGGAAATCCTGGAGGGTGAGGGGATACACATCCGGACTGACGCAAAATGCATCTCGCTGGCAAAACGCGATGGCGGCGTCGCTGTCGGTATTACATGCGAGGACGGTTCACCGGAGGTGGTGGGAAGCCACGTGCTTCTGGCTGTCGGACGTGTTCCCAACACTGGTGACCTGGGACTCGACCGGGCGGGGGTTGCCACCGACCACCGCGGCACCATCACCGTTGACGATCAACTGCAAACCAACGTGCCCGGCATCTGGGCGCTGGGAGACTGCAATGGCCGCGGCGGTTTTACCCATACGTCGTATAACGATTACGAGATCGTTGCAGACAACATGTTCAGCGGTGACCACCGGCGCGTTTCCGACCGGATCCAAGCCTACGCGCTGTATATCGATCCGCCGCTGGGGCGCTGCGGCATGACGGAAGCAGAGGTCAGGAGATCGGGAAGTCGCGCCCTTGCCACCAAATATTCGATGAGCCGGGTGAGTCGAGCCTACGAAAAGGGCGAGACACAAGGTTTCATGAAAATTTGCGTCGATGCCGATACGAAGGAGATTTTGGGGGCAGCAATTCTAGGAGTCGGAGGTGATGAAGTGATTCATGTTCTGCTGGACATCATGTATGCGAAAGCTCCGTGCACGGTTATCCAGCGCGCGATGCATATTCATCCGACGGTGGCGGAATACCTGCCGACGATACTGGGAAATCTGGCGCCGCTTGCCTGAATCCCAGCGTTCCTGCTGGCCTCCTCACAATTGAGCCACCGTGGGGCGATTTCTAAATCACGTATTTATTGATGGTTACAGACGAGTGTGCGCGGAAACGCCCGTCGAAATCTGGAGGACGCATCTAATCAGTCATGGATTCGAAGGCGGTAAACCCCGGGGGTGGTCTGGACCTCCTCGAGCTTCTGCGGCCGCACCGACGCGAATTGTGGCTGGGTCTAATCGCCATCGCCGGTGAAAGCATTGCCGGGCTGCTGGAGCCCTGGCCGCTGAAGATCGTGTTGGACGATCTGCTGCAGGGTAAGAACCAGCACGGTTGGCTGCATCGGTTTATCCTCTTTAGCGCCGGATCGGTTCCGCACAACATTTTGATTTTTGCGTGTGTCGCCGTGCTGATTATCGCGACTACGGATGCGATTTGCACGTATGCCGAAAAGTATTTGACTACGAATGTCGGGCAGTGGGTGGCGCACGATCTTCGCTGCACCATTTATACGCATGTGCAACGGCTCTCGATCGCTTTCCACGACCAGCAGCCGACGGGAGACCTGATCAGCCGCGTGACGGTGGACATTGATGCGATCCAGTCGTTCATTGTTTCGGGATTGCTGAGCATCCTGGTGGACACGCTGACGCTGGTGGGCATGATCATCGTGATGTTCTGGGTGAACTGGCAATTCACGTTGATCGCGCTGGCCATTGTGCCGCCGTTGTTCGTGGTCGTGAACACCTACACGCGGCGGGTGAAGAAAGCGTCGCGCGAGGTGCGCAAGAAAGAGGGCAAGATGGTCTCGGTCGTCTCCGAGGTCGTTTCGTCGATCCGCGTGGTGAAGGCCTTCTCGCGCGAAGATTACGAGGTACGCCGTTTCGAGGGCGAGAGCCTGGAAGCGGTGGAAGCCGCGCTTGCAGCACGTTCTCTGAAGGCGCGACTGGTGCCGATCGTGAACATGATTACTGCGGTGGGAACTTGCGCGGTGCTCTGGTTTGGCGCACAGATGGCCATGGAGGGGCGCCTCGCTCCCGGATCCCTGGTCGTATTCGTTTTTTACCTGGGCAAGATGTACAAGCCGATGCAGGATATTTCGAAGACGATCGATGCGTATTCGAAGGCCGCGACAGGTTTCGATCGCATCCAGGAGATCCTGCGCGTGGATGATGAAGTACACGATCAGCCGCGCGCGCGAAAGGCTCCGCGCTTCAAAGGCCAGATTGACTTTGAGCAGGTCAGTTTCGCCTACAACGAGAGTCAACCTATCCTGCACGATGTGAACCTGCACATTGAAGCGGGAACGATGGTCGCGCTGGTTGGAAGCACGGGCGCCGGCAAGACAACGATCATCAACCTGATCGCGCGGTTTTATGATCCGGCTTCGGGCGCGATCAAAATCGATGGCACCGATATTCGCGACTTCACGCAGAAATCGCTGCGCAACCAGATCAGTTTCGTGCTGCAGGATACGGTGCTTTTCAGCGGGACCATCTGGGACAACATTGCCTACGGCAGTCTGGATGCTTCGGAGTCGAAGATCGTGAAGGCGGCCGAGGCCGCGAATGCCATGGAGTTCATTGAGAAGCTTCCCAACAAGTTCGATACGCCTGTTGGCGAGCGCGGGCTGACTCTCTCGGGCGGACAGCGGCAGCGCATCGCGATTGCACGGGCCATCATCCGCAATACCCCAATTCTGATTCTCGATGAGCCGACGTCCGGTCTGGATTCGGCCTCGGAACAGCTTGTGGTAGAAGCGCTCGATCGGCTGATGGAGGGAAAGACGTCGATTGTGATTGCGCATCGGCTGACGACGATTCGCCGGGCGCGGCAGATCTATGTGGTCGAGAACGGAACGATTGCGGAATCGGGAACGCACGATGAGCTGCTGCAAAACGAGAATGGAATCTATCGGAAGTTGCACGATATCCAGGCAAATCTAGAGGAAGCGCCGACACCGGCCTGAATTGCGCGCGGCATCAGAGCGCAGCAAGTTGTTCAATCCGGCTCTCGACCACGCGCGCATAGGTATCGACTTCCTGCGGGGAAAAATGCGCAGCACGGAAGGCGTCGAGCAGTTGCTGATGGCTTAGCTGCTTCAGCAAGGAGCCGATCCAGCGCGCGTCCGCGATCGGGATGTCTTTGCCAATCCACTCCAGACCGCGGCGCATTTCGTATCGCTTGATTTTCGGCGTCATGACCAGATCGGGCGCAGCCGGAGTTGCGAAGTCGATTGAGGTAGCGCTCTTGTGTTTGATGAATTTCGATTTCTCGAAGGTGTCGGCATCTCCCTTCGAGCGATCCTTGCTCCAGCTCACTCCATTGGTGCCAAATGTGGCCCCGATGTCGCTGGTGAGAAAGACATCGTTCCCTGAGTCTTTCGCCTTGAAGACGGCGTTATTTTCGTCCTTGAGGTCCCAGTTATTCATGAGGGCCATCATGACGCGCAGGCCATTGAACTCGCGTGTGCCCTTGAACGGGTTGTCTTTCCAACTCCAGATGCCGATCTTTTTCTGGCCTTCGGGCTTTCTCGAGAATCGGGCGTTTTCGATGTGTCCGCCCTTTGGCGATGCGCGTTTGATGCGCAGATTCTGAATGTCGGCGGATGGCAGGAGGTAATCGTCCTCGACGAAGTAGCCCACCGCCCAAAGCAGGCGCGAAGCAGCGACCTCGGGTTGCGCTTCATTGCCGAGCTTCACCCGCCACCCGGTTCCTTGCGAGTCGCGCACATTGAACTTCGGGTTCGTGCCGTGCAGGTCCTCCGATTCGAATGTGAAGGGCGCCAAAGGCTGAGAATTCTTTCCGCCCTGGCCGTAGAAGAGGTCCAGTGCAGCAATCGGACCGGGATCATGCCATAGCACGGGATTGTGGATTTGCGCGAAATCGACCGGGGCGTCGTTATCGTCCTTCTGGGTCTTGATCGTTGTGGATTGCTCGTGGCCGGGCTGGGCGACAGCGGGACGCGAACTCAATAGAACGCAATACGCGAGGGCCCCGATTGCGAGGGCGCGGCTGCACTTCATCCGTTCTCTCCTTGCTGCAACAACGCTTGGTATTTAGAAGCAAAAAGGGCGGGAGCCGGTGCCTGGAGAGGCGAACATCCCCTCGCCCGGAAAGTGCATCTCTTGTATCAAGAGTCGGTTGCAGCGTACCCACGGAGAGAGCAAGTGAAGTTGCTGATCCAGCCGGACGATGGCATCAAGCCCCTCGTTGAAGCATTGCGCAAGGCCAAGAAGAGCATTCGGATTCTGATCTTCCGCTTCGACCGCATTGAAATTGAGAAGGCACTCGTGGACGCAGTGGGGCGCGGCGTGTCGGTGCAGGCGCTCATTGCGCATACGAACCAGGGTGAAGAGAAAAATCTTCGCCGCCTGGAAATGCGCTTGCTCGCGGAGGGAGTGACTGTCACGCGCACCGCGGAGGATCTTGTTCGCTATCACGGCAAGATGATCATTATCGACGAAAAGGTGCTCTATCTGCTTGGCTTCAACTTCACGCACATGGACATCGACCTGAGCCGCTCGTTCGGCGTGGCGGTCACAAAATCGAGCGTGGTGAAGGAGGCGACTCGGCTTTTTGAATGCGATTCGAAGCGCCGCGCCTATACCAAGGTGAAGGGCGACCTGATCGTGAGTCCGGTCAACGCGCGCAAACGGCTGACCGAATTCATTGCCGGCACGAAGAAGTCCCTCCTGATTTATGAGATGAAGATCAGCGATCGCGATTTTGTGAAATTGCTGAATAAAAAGATCTCAGACGGCGCGTCGGTTCGCGTACTGTCTCGCGCATCGGCGAAGAGCGGCACCATTCCTGTACGGCGACTGCCGTCGCGGCTGCATTTGCGCGCAATCCTGCGTGACGGGAACGCCGCTTTCCTGGGCAGTCAGAGCCTGCGCAAGCTCGAGCTTGAGGCGCGTCGCGAAATCGGCATCATCTTCCGCGATAAGAAAGTCGTGAAGCAGATGGAAACGATTTTCGAAAAGGACTGGAAAAGATCGGAGCCGATTGTCGAAGAATCGAAACTCGCCTCGGCGCTCGTCATTCCGGCCAAGAAAGTCGCAAAACAAGTTTCCAAGCAGATTGCGATCAAGCCCGTGGTCGAGCAGGTAATCGAGAAGGTCATCGATCCCAAGGACCCCACTCCGTTTGAGCCGGATGAAGTCGCGGAGACCGTGCGGGAAGCATTTCGCGACGAGGTACAGGCGGCGGTGAAGGACGCGCTCAAGGAGGTCGCGGTGAGCGCGGCGAAGGAAGATGGTCAAAAGCCCGCTGAAAAGGGCGATCAGGATTGAGAAGGGGCAGGAGAATCGATGGCGATCCAAAGGTCGCGGGTTATTGGCTTCGTTCTCATGGTGCTGGTTGCGCCGGTGGCGGTGCTTGCGCAATCACCAGCACCGACGGCATCGGAGCAAAAGGTGCTGGACGGATTCCGCGCCAAAGCCAAGGACTACATGGACCGGGAGCATTCGCTTGCCGCCGACAAGATGAAGCCGACCACTGATGTCGCGAGGCTGGAGACGCAGCGCAAGCTCCTTCGTGACGCGGTCCAGCAGGCGCGTATCCACGCAAAGCAGGGGGATTTCTTTGGCGAGCAGACTGCTGAAGTATTCCGCAAGATTCTTGCCGATTTGTTTCACGGACCCGATGGCAAAAAGATCGAGGCAAGTTTGAACCACGCGGAGCCCGGGGCCCCGGCGCAGTTCAGGGTCAACGAGGAGTTTCCCAATCAGAACGGTCAACCGATTCAATCGGTCCCACCGACGGTGCTGAAGGCGTTGCCCGCGCTACCCAAGGGGTTGGAGTACTGCATTGCAGGGAACACGCTGGCACTGCATGACACAAGTGCCAACATGGTGGTTGATTATCTGCCCAACGCTCTTCCGTGATGAAAAGGCTGACACCGATGCGCAACACCATCATCCTGCTGCTGCCTCTGGTTATGGTTGTCTATCCCGGACTGCCGGGTGACGAAGGCGCACCGGCGGCATCGATGCCGGAAAGCGCTCTCGACGTGCGTCTCCCCCTGAAAGCGGGTTCGTTGCGCTGGGCGGTGATTGGCGATAACGGCACCGGGGAGGGCCCGGAGCGCGACGTGGCACACGAGATGCAACGTTATTGGACGAAGGTCCAGTTCGATTTCGTCACGATGGATGGGGACAACATCTATGGCGGGCACTCGCCGAGGGACTTCCAGCTGAAGTTCGAGGAACCGTACAAGCCGCTTCTCGATGAAGGCGTGAAGTTCTATGCGTCGCTTGGCAATCACGATGATGCCCAGATCGAGATGAACTACAAGCCCTACAACATGGGCGGCAATGCTTACTACACGTTCGACAAGAAGGATGTTGAGTTTTTCGTTCTCGACAGCAATTACATGACTCCGAAGGAGCTGTCGTGGCTCGAAGACAAACTGAAGAGCTCAACGGCGAAGTGGAAGATCGCCTATTTCCATCACCCGCTGTACACCTGCGCGAAATTCCACGGACCCGACATCGATTTGCGGAATCAGCTGATGCCGCTGTTTACAAGGTATGGCGTGAACGCCGTCTGGTACGGGCACGAGCACGTGTACGAGCGCCTGAAGCCGCAGGAAGGCATTTACTTCTTTCTGGAGGGTGAATCGGGGCAGCTTCGATACCACAACATTCACCGGTCGTGCGACCTGGATGCCGCTCATTTCGACACCGACCGGAGCTTCATGCTGGTTGAGATCGATGGCGACCAGATGTATTTCGAAACCATTTCCCGCACCGGGGCAGTGATCGACTCAGGACAGCTGGCGCTACAGGCGAAGAAATGAGCGGAAGGATCGGCGCTCAAGATGTTGACCTGAAGCAGGTGACTCGATTTGGGTCGACGGGGGCGGCGGGGGTAAGCCAGGGCTCGCCGGCAATGATCGGGGTGCAAGGGCCCAGGGAGCAGACGCGGATGGTGCGGTGAGCCGCTTCGCTGCGAAGGCGATGCATCACGGAGATGAGGATGGAGCCGGTGAACGGAGCGTAGAGGAAGAACACGGTTCCGGATGACAGGGGCGCTTCTCTCGCATCTCCTTCGACAAAAGTGACATGACTGAGGCCGAGGCGGTGGGCGCATTCGCGTGCGCAATTCACCAGCGCCGCGTCGATTTCGATGCCGATGGTGCGGACGCCTGTGAGGATCGAGACGAGCATGGGCACATGGCCGAGGCCCGAGCCGAGATCGACCAGTACGTCGTTGGCGCGTAGGGCGGCGAGCCGGACCAGGTCCAGAATGTGGCGGGCGGGCGTGGGCTGATAGAAGACCATCTCGGGTCCGGGATGAAGGAGTTCGGCGCCTGGCGCGCGGAACTGCAAAACACCGCTGAGCAGCTCGTCGAGGTCGTCAAAGTCGAGGCCGGGCCTGGGATCGCCAGGGGCAGCGCACTCATGGATCCATTGGAGCAGCTCCTCGGGCTGACCACGCTGAAGACGGGCGCGAATCGCATCGTAGACGGCGGCGTTGGCTGCTTCGAGGCGGGTGCGGAAGGCGCGGACGCTCTCAGCGATGGTGGCGGACGACCCGGCCTGCAGATCGAGTTGATCGAGGACTTCGATGCGCGATCGAAGTTGATTTGGCTCGAAGAGGGATGCATCCGATTCGAGATGGGCGAGCAGGCGGCGAAGCAATTCGGCGGAGTGCGCGAGGGGGTTATTCAACTCTTTGACCTGATTGGATTGCATTGCACCGGCGCCAGTGTACCGCCGGCTCATCCCTTCGGTGGAGATTTCTGACCCTCTGCGGGATGAGGACACTGGTTATCCCAATTCTTTAGAGTTCGCTCACGGGCTTCCCATTTCAAGCGGACGTGATGTTTCCCCGGACAGGAGTCTGCCCGGTGCGATGGATCCGCGAAAACAAGCCTTTGTGTTTCTGGAGGTCGAGTGAAAATCCAAGCCGTAGGTGCATTCCTTTCCCTGACTGCCATCGCGCTCGCGACCGCTGCCTTCGCGCAGGTACCGACGAGCAGCCTGAACGGCCGAGTGACCGACGCCAGCGGGGCCGTGCTGGTGGGCGCGAACGTGACGGCGGTGAGCGGGGCGCAAGGCGCGTCTTATGCCACCACGTCGAACAGGGACGGCTTCTACGCGCTGCCGAATCTTCCAGTGGGCATCTACGATCTGAAGATTGAGTCACACGGTTTTGCGACCCGCGAAGTGAAGGGCATCCAGCTGGAAGCTGGGAAGACCACCACCGAAGACGCTTCGCTGCAGGTTGCCGCTGCCGGAGCCACGGTGGAAGTGGATGCAACGGCGGCCACCATCGACGTGACGCAGTCGATGATCCAGGGCGAGATCACGTCGAAGACCATTGAAAACATTCCGTTGAACGGGCGCAATTTCCTGGAGCTTGCGTACCTGGTGCCGGGGAACCGGCCCGCGCCCACGTTCGATCCGACCAAGACGAACACGCTGGAAGTGAGCTCGGCAGGAGGATTTGGCCGCGGCGGGAACATCACGGTCGATGGCGGGGACAACAACGATGAAGTGGTGGGGGGAACGCTGTCGAACTTTCCCGAAGATTCGGTGCAGGAGTTTCAGATTGCGACGGGGCGCTTTACGGCGGAAGTGGGCCGCTCGGGGAACAGCATCGTGAACATCGTTACCAAATCGGGGACGAACCAGTATCACGGATCGCTTTTCATGTTTGAGCGCAACCGCAATCTTCAGGCCCTCCCCGCCACGTTCAACCGCAGCCTGCCCACTCCTCCATTCGATCGCGAACAGTACGGCGCATCGGTGGGAGGACCGTTCCACCGGGATCGGGCCTGGTGGTTTTCGTCGGTGGAGTATCGGGACCAGAATGCGGCGATCCAAACCGGTGCGCGCGATTTCACGACGGATTCGATTGTGAACACCGCGGCGCCCGCTCCCCTGCGCGATGCGCTGTGGTCGTCGCGGGTGGACGCGCAGCTCAGCAAGCGCAACAGCCTGATGTTCCGTTATTCGTTCAATCGGTCGACGGACACGGGCGAGGCAACGCCGTCGGAGAATACAGCGTCGTTTACCGCAGCGGAGCGGCAGAACTCGCTGAACCGGTTCAATTCCCTCGTAGGCGCGCTAAACACAGTGATTTCGACAAACAAGGTGAACAACCTGTCGTACCACTTCGATCATTTCTACAACGACATTCCTCCGTTCGGGCAGAATGCGCCGACCACGAATCCGCAGTTGAACCTGGCGAACGAACTGATCTTCCCCGATATTGCAGATGGGGCCAATTTCAACCTGCCGCAGGCGACGCACCTTGACCGCAACCAGGTGCGCGAATCGCTGTCGTGGATACTGGGCAAGCACACGCTGAACCTTGGCGGGGAATTCCAACATTACACGGCGAGCGGCGAGATCAACGTGTTCGGGACGGGGACGGTGATCCTGGTTTCGGATTTCGGCTTTGCGGATCTGAACGGCGACGGGCAGGTCAACGATCTCGATATTCCGGAAGCGGTGGGATTGAAGAGCAGCGCGCCGGTGGTTCCGGTGCCGATTCCGACGATCTTCAACAGCTATGTAGCGGGCTATGTGCAGGACGATTGGCGCGTGCATCCGAGGCTGACGCTGAACCTGGGGCTGCGCTGGGAGTACGATTCGAACCTCACGGGTACGTCGAGCGCGCACGATCCATGCCCGAATCTGACCTCGGTACCCTCGCAACCGTGCACGTGGATGGCGAACGTCATCGACCTGAAGAAAACTCCCGACAAGAAGGATTTTGGACCGAGGGTTGGGTTTGTCTACGACCTGTTTGGGACGGGGAACACGGTGCTGCGCGGCGGTTACGGGATCTACTACGACCGCATCATTCTCGAGGCCGGATCGTATGAGCTGGTGCAGAACGATCGGGCGCTGACGGTGACGCAATATGCCGGATCGAGCTGCACGTCGCCTTACGTGCCGGGCCCGCCGAGCCTGGGGGCGTGTTTTGCGCCGGGAGGGAGCTATGCGCCGGGGAGCCCATCGCTTGCCAGCCCATTCAGCGGTCCGCATCAGACGGGCGGCGTGGGCATGCTGGCGATGGGACCCGACGCGCACCATCCGCTCTTCCAGCAGTTCTCGCTGGGCGTGCAGCAGCAGGCGGGCAGGAATTGGCTGGTATCGGCGGATGGACTGCATGTGTTCGGGAGCCGCCAGATCATCGCGCACCTATTGCGCAACACGAACTCGACCTCGCCTTATGTGAGCTGCCCTGGCGACAACATGCCTTGCACGCTGACGGACCCGACGAGCGGCATTACGGACAACATCACACTGCTGCAGTCGCAGGCCAAGTCGTGGTATGACGGGCTGATTGTGAGCCTACAGCATCAGCAGTCGAAGCTGGGGCGCATCGGCTATCAATACAACGTGAGCTACACGTTGTCGAAGACATTTGATTTCTCGGACGACGACCAGCTGACCCGCAACAATTCAGACGAGCAGGTGGACCTGGTAGAGGGCATCAACAATCTGCGGTTGGAAAAGGGATACGCGCTGACCGATGAGCGTCATCGGCTGACGTTCTTTGGCGAGAGCACGCTGCCATGGGGCTTCTCATTCGCGCCGATCTATACGTTCAGCTCTGGCGTTCCGGCCGACACGTTCCTGCCAGGGACGGGGAATATCAACGGATCGAGCGGATCGCGCCTGCCGCTGCTGCCCCGCGACGCGATTGGCCGCGAGATCAAGAACAGCGACCAACTGAATACCGTGATTAATCAATGGAACGCGCTGCCCGCGTGCCCCGGGGCATTTCCGTGCCAGGCAGGCGGGCCGCTGCAGAATGTACCTTCGGGGATCAAGTTCTCGAGCCCGTTCAGCTCGCTTGATTTTCGCGTGAAGAAGGATTTCCGCCTGGGAGAGCGCGCGCACTTCAGTCTTGCGGGCGAGGCCTTCAACATCTTCAACGAGACGAACATCCTGGGGACCAGCAACGCGAACTACTCGGGCCGCAACATCTCCTTGTTTGCGGCGCCGGCGCAGCCTGGGCAGCCGACGTTCTATTCGCCGGTGACGACGGCAGGCGGGTTCTTCGGATCGGGTGGGCCGCGGGCCTTCCAGTTCGCGGCGAGGCTGGATTTCTAAAAGTGGGTGGGGGGAAAGGCGACGCTATTTCGAACCGATCGCGTGCTGCAGGGCGGTTGCAAGATCGTCAGGCTTGAAACCGAATGGGCCGGGCTTGCTCTTATAGAGCACCCGGCCACCGGGAGCAACCAGGTACAGGCGATCGGGCCAGCCGGTATAGGCGGATTCGACGCGGTTGTCGAATCCATCGACCAGAGCAGGGAACTTGATGCCGAGCTTGCGCACGCAGGTTCCTGCGACGGAGAAGCGCTCGGCCTCGTTCTTCGGGCTTGCGAAGAGAACCTTCTCTTTCACGTTCGATTCCATCTCCCACACGTCGGTGGGATGGGCCTCGAGGATGTAGACCGCGTAGAAGCCGACCTTGTCCTTGTATTGGTCGGCAAGCTTGTTCAGGGCGGGAACCTCCCGCCGAAATGGCGGTCACGTGTAGCTTCCGAATACGAGGACCACGGGCCTCGATGCCCATAGAGAACCGAGTTGGACGGGATCCTTTGCCTCGAGGGTCTTCACGGTGAAGTCGGGAGCCTGGCCGCCGGGGTTCACGTGGCCGAAGCGGGCCTGCGTCCACATGGTCTCAAAGGGAAACAGGAAATATGCCGGCATAGGCATATGCATCATGACGCGGCCGAAGACCTCGGGCGGCTGATGCATGGCCCAGTCGATGTAGGCGACAAAGCCAACCCAGGCCACGGCGAGGACGCCGAGCGCGCCATATAGCCTGCGTTTTGTGGTTGGCTTCATGTTCGTGGGATCAGCCTACTTGGTTAAGGCATTGATCTCAAGATAGTTTTGCGGAGAGATTCCGAAGGCGTCGGCGACGCGGTTGAAGAAAGCGAACATCGCGGTGATGTAGACGGCCTCGGCAATCTGGGGCTCGGTCCAGCCGTGATTGCGCAGGTTCTGCACGTCTTCCTCCGTGGTGCGATAGGCGGCTTCGGTTACCTTGGCGACGTAATCGAGCAGCGCGCGTTCGGCAGGGGACAATTCCGCCTCGTCGAGCTTGCCGTTTACGAGTGCCTGCACCGTTTTTTCATCTGCTCCCTGAACCCGCAGGAAGTACGCATGCGAGTCCAGTCAATAGGGGCATCGGTTGAGATAGGAAACCCAACTGGCGATGGCCTCCTTTTGCCTGCGATTCAGGTGCCCCTGGGAAAAGTGCACGGTATCGCTGAACTCCATGACGTCGCGGAGAAAATCGGGCCGATGGCTGAAGCACTTGAGGATGCCTGGCATCTGCTGGCGCCCGGATTTCTTGCGCCATTCGTCGTAGACGGCGGCCACGTCGCCTGTGGCGTCAGCGTCTTCAATCAGCTTGATTTTTGTTTCGTTTTCGGCCATGGGAAACGAGGTCAAGGGGGACTATAGCACGGGGGAGATTGGGGAGAATATCCACCTTTTTGTTGATCCGGATGGCCCGGTGGGGGGTGAAGGGGACCGGCTACAGGACGATACGGTGGAAGCCCAGCTTGCGCGTGACCCGCTCGCGGTCAAGGTATTCGAGCAGTGGAATGGCGTATTTGCGGGACACGCCGGTCAACTGTTTGAACTGGGCGATGTCGATGGTCTGGCCCCGCAGTGGACGCAGACGATGCGCGAGATCGCTGAGCGCACTCCGGTGTGCGCAGAGCGCGTCGCTGCCCAGCCTCACCAGGGTTTTCTCGCGCAGCAGCACCGTAATGAGTTCGCGCATCTCGGCTGGTTGCACATTCAGCTGTTTCGACAAGTCCTGCGGTGACGGCGGCTCAAGGCCGGCCCGCTCGTACGCGGCACGAACTAGATCAAGGGTGCTGGTTTCGCTTGTCGAATCGGCGGTGCCCGCGCGGGTCGTTCTGGCCATTTCGTTCACGACATGCAGCTTGCCGCTGCGGTCAAGCTGCCCGAGAGCGGCATCGAAGACTTCGAGCCCGAGGCGCGTCTGGCTTCTCAGTTCCGACCGCTTCACGCCGACGGAGCCGCGTTTTCCCAGTGCGTCCTCAATGCGTTCCATGGCTTGGGCAAGCGCGTCGCGGGTGATCAGCAGCTCGTTGTTGATCCAGAAGAGGCGCTCGTCCGTGACGAGGGGGGCAAGGAGGCGGCGCAGGGTGTCAGTTCGCAGTCCTGTTTCTCGCGAAAGATCGAGAACTGGAATTCCCGCCATTTCGCGCCGTGCCACGCGAAGGAAGAGTTGCTGTTCCGGGGAGGAGCCCTGGAAGAGAGTAAGCCACTCGCGTGTCTTCGCCTTGGGCTGACGCGGAACAGGACGAATGTCGAGCACGCGTCCACCGCCAATGGTGGCGGCCGGCGATCCCTGGCGCAGAACGAATCGATCACCTGGCAGCAGTACGATAGGCCGGCCTAACTTGATCCTCGCCAGTCGTGGAGGGCCGGGTTCGACGGGTTGATATTCGTACAGTGAGATGGCTGTCATGCACTCGGACGCGTAGGCATGCAAGTGCACCATGGCGCGATGCTTGAGCGGGACAGCATGCGGCAAGAGGCTGATCTCGGCGTCGATAGTCTCGACGGCAACGACTCCTGCGGGTTCGACGAGCGTGTCGCCGCGACGCAACTCCGACGCGTCGACCCTTGCGAGATTCAACGCAACACGCGTGCCGGCGCGCGCCTGCGGTTGCGACGCACCATGCACCTGGACCCCGCGAGTGCGGACGGGGCGCGATCCAGGCTCGATGGCGAGTTCCTGGCCGATTTGAATCGAGCCTGCAACGAGTGTCCCGGTCACCACGGTACCGAAACCTGTCATCACAAACGCGCGATCGATCGGCAGCCGTGCCAGAGCATCCGCGGTTCGGCCCGGAATGCGCGATGCCAGCCTGGCGAGTTCGCGGCGCAATGTGTCCATTCCTGCCCCGGAATGCGCACTGACGGGAACAATGGGGGCCGAGCGGAGGAAGGTGGGCGCAAGAAACTGCTGGACCGATGCCCGGACCTCGCGCAGATGGTCTTCGCTGACAGCGTCGATCTTGGTGAGAGCAACGAGACCGTGTGCGATTCCGAGCATGCCGCAGATGGCAAGGTGCTCTTCGGTTTGCGGCTTGACGCCTTCTTCGGCTGAAATCACGAGCATGACGGCGTCGATGCCGCCCGTGCCGGCAAGCATGTTGCGCACAAAGCGCGCGTGGCCCGGCACATCGATGAAGCTGATGCGGAGGGGAGCGCCGCGCTCATCCTGCGTGTCGAGGGAGGCAAATCCGAGGTCGACGGTAATGCCGCGGCGCTTCTCTTCCGGCAGGCGATCGGTGTCGACGCCGGTGAGCGCGCGGATGAGAGCGGTTTTTCCGTGGTCGATGTGACCGGCGGTGCCGATGACGACGGACTTGGGTCCCGCAGTTCCGTGGGAGATGATCGGCTCCGATGAACGAGGGGGCCCCATCAGTCATTCGCCTCCGGATGAGGGTAGACCGGCAGCGAACCGAGAGCACGGGCCAGGTAAGAATCGGATTCGGGGTCGACGGTGCGCAGATCGAGCAGCACGCGGTCTTCTTCGATGCGTGCGATGATGGGCGGGTCTTGCTTGCGCAGCGCGCGTAGTAACGCGGCTGCATCGAGATTTTCGTCCCGCAAGGCGATGGCAGAGCTGTTCAGGCGGGCACGGGGCGCAGTGCCGCCTCCGATGATGCCTTCGACGGGAACGACTTCAGCGGAAATGCGCCGGCTGTCGATTGCGCCGGCAACCTGCTCGCAGCGGCGCCTGATTTCATCGGCCGGCAAAGAAAGGAGACGCACGACGGGAATTTCGTCGGCGCTGCCCGCGAGATAAGCAGCCAGCGTGCCCTCAAGCGCCGCATAGGTCAGCTTGTCGACGCGGAATGTGCGGAAGAGCGCATTTTTCCTGATCTGGTTGACGTATTGCTTTCTGCCGACGAGGATCCCGCACTGCGGGCCGCCCAGGAGTTTGTCTCCACTGGCGGCGATCACATCGCAACCGAGAGTGCAGCTGGCGTAGAACGTGGGCTCGGCGGGGATACCACAGGTCTCAAGCGGGTGCAGCAGGCCCGTGCCCTGGTCTTCGAAGATGGGAACACTGCTGCGGTGGCCGAGTTCGGCGAGATCGCGCAAGGAGGGGCGCTCGACGAATCCCTCCATACTGAAGTTGGAATGGTGGACGCGCAGGATGAGGGCAGTTTCGGGGGAGATCGCTTTCTCGTAGTCGACGAGGCGGGTGCGGTTGGTAGTGCCAATCTCTTTGAGGAGGGCGCCCGAAGCGAGGAGGATCTCGGGAATGCGGAAACCGCCGCCAATTTCGACCAGCTCGCCCCGCGATACGAGGACTTCCTTGCCTTTTGCGAGCGCGTGCAGGGTGAGAAATGTGGCAGCCGCACAGTTGTTGACGATGATGGCGCGGTGGGTTTCGGCGATATGGTGATTGCCTGTCTGCGCGGCCAGGAGGGAGAGGATGAGCCGCTCGACGTGCACGTCGCGCTTGCCGCGATCGCCGGAATCCAAATCAAATTCGAGATTGGAATAGCCGCCAGCAACTTCGACGAGGTGCTCGATAGCGCGCGTTCCCAAGGGTGCGCGACCGAGGTTCGTGTGCAGAATGACGCCGGTCGCGTTGATCACGGGCCGGAGGGAAAACCGGAAAGGACTGCCAAGCTCAGCTTCGATGCCGGCCGGCAGATCGGCGAGACGGATTGCGAGCATTTTGTGCGAATGCTCGCCCTGCGCGATCTCGCTACGGATTGCCTCCAAAGCGCGCCGCGTCGCGCTGACCACCGCGTCACGTGGATGCGCTTGAGTGAGCCGCGCGATTCGTTCGGTCAGGAGAAGCTCGTTCACGGAAGGAAGCATGCGATAGAGCTCCTGCATGATCCGTTCCGCGTGTTCTGCGTCGACAGTCACCGAATCACCTCTCCATTGCGCTTCCCAAGGCCTAATGCAGAACGATGCCGGGCCTTCCGGCAACAACGCGCCCGATCGCCTCGGCTGGAATTCCCGCAGCGCGCAACGCATGGTTCAGGTCGTGCGCAGAATCAGGGCCCACGCTGATCAAGAGCCCGCCTGACGTCTGGGGATCATACATCAGGGTGCGAACTTCTTCGTTGATGCGGGTTGACGATCCTTCCGACACAATACACTCGGCATATGCGCGGTTGGCAAGCAGGCCTGCTGGGACCGCTCCGCGCCTGATGGATTCGAGCGCGCCTGGCAGCTTTGCTATTTTATCGGTCTCAATTTCGAGCGCGACTTTGCTGGCAGTGGCCATCTCGCGTCCGTGGCCCATAAGCCCGAAGCCGGTCACGTCGGTCATGGCATGCACACCGCTGTGACGCGGGACGATCTCAGCGGCGCGTTTATTCAGGGTTGTCATTGACTCGACGGCGGCATCGATCCAGGCTGGTTCGGCTTTGCCCTGCTTCAGGGCTGTCGTGATCACGCCGGTGCCGATTGGCTTGGTGAACAGGAGCGTGTCGCCTGCCTGAGCGCCTGCGTTGGTATAGACGCGATCGGGATGGATGAGCCCGGTGACGGCATAGCCAAATTTCATTTCCGCATCGCGCACTGAGTGTCCGCCGACGACGGTGCAGCCTGCTTCGTTCATTTTGGCGAGACCTCCGCGGAGGATCTGGCCGAGCACATCGAGATCGCCCTCCTGCGGAAAGCAGACGATGGCGAGCGCGGTGAGGGGGATGCCGCCCATGGCATAGACGTCGCTGAGAGCATTGGCCGCGGCGATCTGGCCGAAGGTAAACGGATCGTCGACCATTGGCGTGAAGAAGTCGACGGTCTGGACGAGGGCCCGGTCGTCGCCTATTCGATAGACGCCCGCGTCATCGGATTGGTCGAATCCGACCAGGAGATTGGGGTCGGCCTGGGCTGGAAGGGCGTCGAGAACGGCGCGCAGCGAGCCGGGTGCGAGTTTGCTGGCACATCCTCCGGCCTTTACCTGTTGGGTCAGTCTCATCGGGGTGGAACGAGCGCTGTGCGCGGGATTCTGATTCCTCTGCGATAGATTCGTATTATAGATGGTGTTTAGTTGCGGAAGTGCCTGGGTTCCGGTGATCCTCCCGGTCTTCAAAACCGGCGGTCGTTCTTCACGGGCGACGGTGTGTTCGACTCACACGCACTTCCGCCATCCTGCCCATCTGGACTTGCCCGGGGTGAGGGAATGAAAGCTGCGATTTCAATTGTGGCGGCGGCTGTGATAGCGGTGCCGTTGGTTCGGGCCGAGAGGCCGCAACCGCAGGCGGGAACCGCGCCTCTTGCTCAGCGTGACCCGGCGGGCGACCAGCCGGACAATCCGGGGCCGTTGGCCAAGGATCTGTCACCGAAGCTGAAGCGCGGCGCCATTCTGAAGGCGATGAAGAAGGTGGCTGACTGGCAACTGCGAGAGTCGCTGGGCCGGTATGACATCGACTGGACTTATGCCGCGTTGTATGACGGGCTGCTGGCTGCAAGCCGCACGACCGGCGACCAGCGATATCACGACGCGGTGTTGACGATGGCGGAGGAGAACCACTGGAGCCTTGGGCCGCGGTTTGCCCACGCGGACGACGAGGCGATCGGGCTGACCTATCTGACACTCTACGCCGAAGAACGCAAGCCGGAACGTCTAACGCCGGTGCGGGAAGGAATGGACCGGCTGGTAGCGCGGCCCGATGATCCGGACAAGGAATTGTGGTGGTGGTGCGACGCGCTCTACATGGTGCCGAAGGTGCTGGCGCAGCTGAGCGTGGAGACGGGCGATCGCCACTACCTCGATTTTCTCGATCACGAATGGTGGATCACGTCGGGAGCGCTGTACGATCCGGCGGAGCACCTGTATTTTCGCGACAAGCGATTCCTGACGATGCGCGAGGCCAACGGGCAGAAGATCTTCTGGTCGCGCGGCAATGGATGGGTCCTGGCCGGGTTGGCGATGGTGCTTGAAAGAATGCCGAAGGATTATCCAGACCGCGACAAGTTTGTGCAGCAATACCGCGAGATGGCGGAGCGGATCGCGGGGCTTCAGCAGGCGGATGGGCTGTGGCGGGCGAGCCTGCTCGATCCAGGGGCTTATCCAGCGCCGGAGGATTCCAGCTCAGCGTTTTTCACGTATGGGCTGGCGTGGGGCATCAACCATGGGCTGCTCGATCGGAAGAAATACCTGCCGGTGGTCGAGAACGCGTGGCGAGGGCTGCTGACGCATATTTATGCGGACGGGCGTCTCGGTTCGATTCAGCCGGTGGGCGGAGAGCCGGGGAAGTACAAGCCATCGTCGAGCTGGGTGTACGGTGTAGGCGCGTTTCTGCTGGCGGGTTCGGAACTGGCGGACTTGAGCGGGCAGTGAGAGCCGGCGGCGCTTAAGGCTGTATCGTCGGTCGCGAAGATGAGTTGGCGGACGGCGGCAGACAGCTTGCGGCGAGACCGATGAGGAAGGTCGCAATGCTGCCGATGACCACGTACCAGGTGAATGCGACGGGCGTGAATCGCCAGAGATAGACATTCAAGGCAAAGCCGAAAATCATGCCCACGATGGCGCCGCGTTCCGATGCGCGTTCTGTGAGGACGCCGAGCAGAAAGACGCCGAGGAGCGATCCGTAGGCGACGGAGGCGATCGAGAGGCCCATCTCGAGCACCGTGCCTCCGCGGCGGGCCACAAGCGCGAGGACGAAGAGGATGACGCCCCAGAACAGCGTTGCGATCTGGGAGCGCCGGACGCGATCTTCTTCTGACGCGCTAGGCGCGAGGCGCGCATAGAAATCGACGATCGTGGTGGATGAGAGTGAGTTGAGCGCGGCGCTCAGGTTCGACATGGCCGCTGCAACGATCGCCGCGATCAGCAGCCCGCTGACGCCGTGCGGCATGCGCGTGACGATAAACGAGGGAAAGATGATATCGGCGCGGGTAAATGGCGCCGGCGGCGCGAAGAGCTTGTAGAACACGAACAACATCGCGCCAATGAACAGGAACAGAGCGAACTGGAAGAAGACGGCGAGACCGCTGACCAGCAATGCGATCTTGGCTTTGAGTTCGCTGCTGGCCGAGAGCAGGCGCTGCACGATGAGCTGGTCGGTACCGTGGCTGGCGGTGGTCAGGAATGCTCCGCCAATCACGCCGGACCACAGCGTGTAGGTGGTGGTGAGGTTGAGTTTGAGGGAGAACATGCGGAACCGGCCTGCATGGGCGGCGATGGCAAAGGCATTGGTTGAGCCTCCGGGAATGGCATGCAGCATGACGACGAGGGCCACGACACAACCAGCGAGATAGACGGAAAGCTGGACAACGTCGGTCCAGATCACCGCGGCCATTCCTCCGCGGAAGGTGTAGGCCAGCGTGAGCAGCAGGACGATGGCAATTGCCGAAATGTCGCGGCCCATGCCGTTCATTCCGGGGAGCACGCTGTCGAGGGCTACTTTGACAACGATGGCGACGGCGAAGACGCGTACGCCTTCAGCGGCTGCCCGCGTGACGAGGAATAGACCGGCGGTGAGCGCGCGAAGCTTCTGACCGAATCGCCGATCGATCAGCTGGTAGGCCGTGACGAGGTCACCACGGAAATAGTGCGGGATGAGAAGCAAGACCACGACCACGCGGCCGACGAGATAGCCGATGACGAGCTGCAGAAACTGGAAATCGCTTTGGTAGGCAAGCGCGGGAACGCTGATCACGGTGAGGGTACTGGTTTCTGCCGCGACGATGGAAAGAGAGATTGCCCACCACGGGGCGGCCTTGTCGGCGAGGAAGTAGTCGCGGACGGTGCGCTGTTTTCCGCGGAATCGCAGACCGAAGAGGGTCACGCCGGCGAGGTAGGCGGCGATTACCACAAGATCGAGCGTGTCCAGACCCACTGGCAACTGCCTCCGCTGTGCGTGGCGCTCTTGGTGGTTCCAGGCGCGGCTGGCGCGCCCCTGCGCCGCTTCTGAATGCCTGATCCAATTCATCTTTTCATGCCGCGGGCAACCGGTCGCTGGTGAATTGCGGAAGTGACACGGCCGGGGGTGCGAGCGTTTGCATTTGCCGTATGTGGGAGCGAGAATCCGAAAGGAGACATCGATTGATCACGGAATTTGAGCGGAAGCTGGCCGCGTGCCTGTTGGGTTTGGTTGGTGCATGGGCCTTGTCCGCGATGGCGCAGTCTGATCCTCGCGCCGCGGCATTCACCCTGGAACAGGAAGGCAAAACGGCAGAGGCGGAGGCCGCGTGGACGGCTCTCGCCAGGCAGTACCCATCGAACCCCGAGCCTTATGCGCACATCGGACTTCTTGAAGCGCGGCAGGAGCACTATCCTGAGGCGATTGCCAATTACAAAAAAGCGATGGCGCTGGCGCCCTCGATGCCGGGGTTGCGCGGGAATCTTGGGCTTGCATACTACAAGGCGGGGGATTATCGCGAGGCGATCCGTGAATTCGATCCGATGCTCAAGGCCCAGCCGGACGACCAGCGGCTGACGATACTGATTGGCTTGTCGCATTACGGGATCAACGAGTTTGCGGCTGCGATTCCGTATCTCAAGCAGGCGTCGGAGAAAGACCCGCAGAATCTCACCCTGCTGCTCACGCTGGCGCACAGCTGCCTGTTCGCCCACCAATACCAATGCGTGCTGGATTCGTACCATAGCATCATCGCGCTGAATGCGGAGTCGGCTGAAGCCGACATGCTGGTGGGAGAGGCGCTCGATGAGATGAAGGACCACGAAGGCGCGATCCGCGAGTTTCGCGCGGCGATTTCGGCCGATCCGCAGGAGCCGAATGCGCACTTCGGACTCGGGTATCTGCTATGGACCAAGGGACAGTATCCGGAGGCGGCGAAGGAATTTCAGGCTGAGGTGGACAACGATCCTCATCATCTGCAGGCCATCTACTATCTTGCCGACTCCGAGATCCAGATGAACCAGGAGGATGCGGCCAAGCCGTTGCTGGAGCAACTGGTGATGGCGGCGCCGGGGAATGAAAGAGCGCATCTGGATTTAGGAATCGTGTTGGCCGACCAGGGAAGCAAAGATGGGGCTCTGCGCGAATTCCAAACGGCTGCGAAGCTTTCGCCCGACGACGTGAATGTGCATTGGAGGCTTGGGCGGCTTTATCGAACGATGGGAAAAACAGCGGAAGCAAAGGCGGAGTTCGACAAGGCGAAGACACTGAACAAGAGTGAAGATGAGCGTCTGCTGAAGGTAATGTCGAAGATACCGGCGAGCCCAAAGAAGCCAAATGCTTCGGACCCGAAATAGAGAACAAAAAAGAAGGCCGGGAATTTCTTCCCGGCCTGACCGCATTGATGCAAGGTTTTAGAAGCTGAACTTCGCGCCAATCTGGATGCGGCGTGGAGAGTGGCCTGAGGTGACCTGTCCGAACGATCCATCGGCGGTCGACGAATCGACCCCGCTGAAGCTTTCGTGGTTGAAGGCGTTGAAGAATTCGCCGCGGAGCTGGAATTCATAGCGCTCGGCGAACTTCACGTTCTTGATCGCTGCAAGGTCCCAATCCTGGTAGCCCGGGCCCAACAGCGGATTCGAGCCCTCGCTGCCGAAGTGATCGACCGCGTTCTGGAACGAACTGGTTGTGAACCACTGGGCGAGCGTCTTGGTCATGTGGAACGGCGAAATCTGGTCGGGACGGTTGGCGCCCATGCCGAGGCCCACGTTGGTATCGGTCGGATCCCAAGGATCGAGAGGCTGCGTGACCTCGAAGCTCGCGCCCGAAACGAACTGGGTGACGCCGGAGACTTCCCATCCGCCGAGGACCTTGCCTTCAAGACCAGCCTGGTTGTTGAAGAACGGCAGGTCGTAGATGTAGTTGGCTGAGAAGACCTGCGGCGTGTTGAAGGCCGACGGCCCGTAGTCCTGTTTGAAGTTGTACTGGTAGGTGGCCACGGAGCCACGGTCGTTGGAGTTGGTGGTGAGGATCTTCGACCAGGTGTAGGCGAAGCCAGCCTGGAGGCCGTGCGCCCTGTGACTCGCGCTGACCTGAAGAGAGTTGTAGTTGCTGGTGAAGAACGGTCCGCGGTCCTGGATATTGGCATATCCAAGGAAGGGACGGATCGCGTTCACGCTGGTTCCTGCGGGAGCCGTGATCCTGGCCGCAACCGTGGGCTGGTTCTGATCGAACTCGCCGAGCAGGTGACGCGCCTCATTGCCCACATAGGCCACTTCAAGCACAGTACTGGGCAAGAGCTGCCGCTGGATCGACAGGTTGAAGTTGGCGTAATTGGGAACCTTGAACGCCGGGTTGCCGGTCGAGGTGATCCCGTTGGGGCCGTAGGAGACCGATGTTGTGCCGCCGAGGACGCTGTCGAAGTTCCCGTTGACGACTGTGGTCTTCTGAGCGAGCGGAGGATCGTTGAAGGCGTTCTGCTCGAAGATGCCATCGAGCACGCGGTCATAGAAGATGCCGAACCCGCCGCGCAGCGTCGTTCTCGACCTGCCATCCAGATCGAGCACGAAGCCAATGCGGGGAGCGAAGTTGGAGTTGTAGTTGGGATTGACGTAAGCCCCAAACGGCGAGCACTGCACGAGAGGCGCGATGGCTTGGGCCTGCGCGCAGGCTGCGCCCTTCGGGAAGATGAGGCCGTTGGAGTAGGTGGCAGGAACCAAAGGAACGCTGCCGGCAAACTGGCCTGCGACGAAGTTGCCCGACGCAGGATCGATGACCGGAGCGAGCTGCGAGCTGTACAGCGCCGGATCAAAGTTCGCCAAGGTGTTCTTGACGTCGGTGACGGTCGGGAAACGGCTCCAGCGTACTCCGAGGTTGAGGATAAAGCGACGAGAGATCCGCCAGTCATCCTGGGCATAAAGCTCGCTATTGAGGAAGTGCAGGTCAGGCGTGATGTCGCGACTGGTCTGCGAGTAGCTCGCGACGTTTCCGACAAGGAAATCGCCCCAGGTATTGAAGCTGAAACTGGGCTCGCCGAAGGTGGCGTTTTCAGTCTTCAGCATCTGCTGGATCTGGAAGCCGGTGCGGAACGTGTGCGCGCCGAGCGTGATGGCGAGGTTGTCAAAGTAGGTGCGATCGAGGTTGCGCTCGTGCCATGGCGCTGAGCCGGCACTGAAACCGGTGACGCCGTTGATGCTGACGGCCGGGACACGACCATAAGGATCGGGATAGGCCCAGTTGTTGGTGAGAGCGCTGGCAATGGTGGACGATGTGGCGAACTGGCCGCCCTGGATGTCGGAGAAATAGGTTCCCTGCGACCAGGCGAACTCGAATTCGTTGACGAGTTTCGGATTGATCGACCAGGTCAGGTTGGCCACGACGTTTTTGCCGGGCGAGTCAACCAGCGTGTTGACGAGGCCCGGATAGTTGCTGCCGGCCCAGAGGCCCTCCGGGTAGTTGACCGGCATGTCGTCTCTCATGCCGCGCGCGTAGAAGTGAACCTTGTCGCTGAAGTAGTGGTCGACGCGGACGATGTCGTCGCGGAAATTGTTGGTGGCCGAGTAGGAGAAGTTGTAATTCGCTCCGTTGTTGGCCGGGAACTTGCTGAAGACGTTAGACAGGTAGACCTGCGAGTTTGCGCTATAGCAGTTCGCGGAGATCTGGGTCGTGTCCGATGCCGCATCGTAGGTGGTGCAGCCCGCGGGAGCGTTGGTGAAGTCACCCGCAACGATGCCCTGAAGCTCGGCGGCGCTCGGAGCCGGCATGTTGTCGCCGCCCGGCGTACTGAGCTTGTGCCACTCCTCAGACCAGAAGAAGAAGGTCTTTTTCTTGTCGGTGTTGTAGGCCTTGGGAATAAAGACCGGTCCGCCAATGGTGAACCCGTACACGTTGTGATGGTTCACGGGGTTCTTGTTCGGCTCGTCGTTGAGGGCCTGGGTGCGCTTGTTAAACCATTCATTGGCGTCGAGAGCCGTGTTGCGGACGAACTCATAAGCGTCGCCATGGAAGGAACTGGTGCCGCTCTTGGTGGCAACCAGGATCTGGCCGCCGCCGGAGCGCCCGTAGCCGGCATCGTAGTTGCCGCGCTGCAGCGTGAATTCCTGGATGGCGTCGACGCTCGGCGTATTGATCACAGTGCCGTTCGAGCCGCTGTCGTTGATGTCGGACCCGTCGACCGTCCAGTTGTTGGCGGTGGTGCGGGCGCCGTTGATCTGCAAGGTGGTATTGCCCGCCGAGGCTTCGTCGCCCATGAAGTTCGCGACGCCGGGCTGGAGCGCGACCAACTGCTGGAAGTTGCGGCTGCTGAGCTCGAGCTCGCGAAGCTGCGAGCCGGAGATGGTAGCGGCCTGTGCGGCGCTCTCGGTATCGACCGAGACCGGGTTGTCTTCAACGGTGACTGTCGTGGTGACTGCGCCGGCTTTCAATTGAGCGTTGAAGGCGTGTTTCTCACCGACGTTCAACACAATGTTCTTGCCGCTGAATGTTTCGAAGCCGGATGCGACAGCCGTGATGGAGTAGGTTCCGGCAGGCAGGTTGGGCGCGACGTAAGCGCCGGCGGCATCGGTTTCGACAACGCGTTCCGTGCCGACTCCATTCAGGGAGATGGTTACGGTGGCGTGCGGAATCACGGCTCCCGTGCTGTCAGTCACGGTGCCGACGAGAGTTGCCGTCAACTCCTGCGCGCGCATCCCGATGGGACAGAGCATGAGGAGAACAGTCAACAGCCAGATCAGGGGTGGAGGCCCTTTTACCAAGCTCGCTTTTCTGGCAGAGCTCTCGAGGGCGTTGCGTCGTTCAACTGAAGGCTTGCGATCGAAAACCCGTTCCGCATTGTTCATTGCCATCGCACCTTTCCTTGAAATCCTGTGAGGTCCATACGCAGGCACGTATCGACGGGTGAATTCAAAAGCCCTGAGGCTTGGTTTGAATTGTGTTCACCGAGGGATGTTCAAAAAGGCGAGGGGTCCGAAGTCGTCGATCGGGGACGAGCCTCATCAGCAGAGCGGAGATGGGAAGGTTGTATCCCAGGACCGGACTTTGCTGCCTTTGCATCACCATGTCTCCCAAGGTGGAGCAGTTGCGGTTGACCGTCTTGCTTGTTACGTCACCCGCCGGTTTTTCCTTTCAACGTTTCTGCGGTCTGTCGGCGGTGATTTCTCCGCGAAGAGCCTGCTTTGAGTTGTTGATTGGAACGATAGGACGAAAGGCAGTTGAATTTCAAGTGAAAAATGAACAAAAAGGGCCAAAATGATCAAAATTCCACGAAATGCTTCTTTCAGGCGAGCTTTCGAGCCTTTGATTGTCATCTTGCACAGAAGGCACAAGGATCGCATAAAGACCCGCATTTATGCTGAAATGATTGGGCTTAGCGGGGGATGGGTCTGGGTGGAGCAGACGGCTGTGTTTGAATGTAACTCGCTAAAATGATCATTCGACAAGAGTTCCGATTTTCAGATCGTGGAACCCGATTTTCAGGCTCGAATGACCCGGATTCCCTGGCGCTCAAACGGAGCCAATGCCTCTGCCGGAGTTCCTGCGCTCGTGATGAGGATATGGATGTCGTTCGCCGGGCAGATAAAGGCGGGGCTTACGTTGCCCAGCTTGCTTCCATCCGTGACCACAATCACCTGCTTCGACTGTTTCAGCATTTTCCGGTAGACCAGGGCCTCGTCGGTCTCGAGGGTGGTCGCGCCGCGTTCGGCATCGAGGCCGGTTACGCTGAGAAAGACCTTGTCCATATATACGTCGTCGAGAAACTCGAGGGCCGCGTTGCCGGTGAGCGAGAAAGACCATGCCCAGGGGATCACTCCGCCGGTAAGGTAGGTGCGGATTCCAGGCTGGTTGCAAAGTTCCATGCCTATGTTGATGGCGTTGGTGATGACCTGGACCTTGTCGCGATGGCGCAGGCTGCGGCCGATGTGGGTCGTGGTGGTGCCGGCGGTAAGTCCAACTGTTTCATTTGCCTGAATCAGTTCGGCGGCGGCAAGTCCGATGCGCCGCTTCTCGACGGCATTGCGCTGCTCGCGCGCCAGGAACGAACTGTCGTATCGGAAGGGCTCGTAGAGGAGGGGCTCAACCAGGGCAGCTCCGCCGTGGGTGCGGCGGATCAGGCCGCGATTTTCGAGCCGGGCCAAGTCACGGCGGATGCTTGGCGCCGACGAACCGGCGACCGCAAGGATCTCATCGATAGTGGCGGTGCCCGATCGGAGCAAAAGCTTGATGATCTGCTCAGAACGATGATTGAGCTGCTCGGACATGATGGAAACGATTCTACATCGATCAGTTGAAGATTTAGGCGTCTAATGCGCAATCTTTGCTCATTTCGCCGGGCTTTTCAATCAAATTCTCTGCGAGTTGATTGAGATACCCGAAAATGATCGACAAATCTGCAGTTTAGGACGCAAGCGGGAAGGAACGAGAAGGCGTGATTCTGGGCAGAAGGTTGAGCGTCTGTGCGGGAGCCAACCGGGGCAGCAGGAATCAGTCCTCAACAGCTCGGCTTCAGATCGTCACTCAAAGACAGGATTCGACTGAGTCTTGATTTTCAAGGGTGACGAACTGTGATTTGCCTCACGCGGCTGTGCGTGAGGCGTTGTCGATCAGGGCATGAAGTTTTGCACATGTTGCTTCGGCGAAACCTGTGCGCCCATCGGGAATCAAACAAGGAGATGACTTGAGAGATGGGCAACGACACGTGACAGCGGGGCATCACAGGGCATGAGTTGCTCAGAATTTTGCACACGCCGTTGATACCGGGCCCATGCGGACGCTTGTTCATCGACAAAGAGAACTCGAATCGAGAAATAAATGTCCATGACACACAAGGAAGATGAAAGTAAAGCCGTTGTTTCCGCGCATTCGGCGGTCGCGCTCTTCACTCGGGATCCGGAGACCATCGCAGAGTCGTTGGCATCGAAAGAGTTTTCACCCGCTGGGCCGGCGTCAGGCATGCGGATGCTCACGTTCTATATCAATCGCTCGGGCAAGCACCTGAGCCCATCGAGGCTGCGCAATCTTGAAAAGGCGAAGCGCCTGCTTTCGGTGCGCGTTGAAGAGGCGCAGAGGCAAGAAGCGCGCCGGCACAGCCGGTAGCGCGCTGGAATCTTGCTTGGTCCCGCATGTTCGGCGCGCACCGGGTCAAAAGGAGAGTCAATTGGCCGGTGGATCCTGGCAGGAGGCCATCCATCAGCGGCTAAAGCCGTCGCATACCTGGTTCGGTTCATGGCACGGACGATGTCGCTTTATGCGCCGAATGTGAAATCGCCTAAGCGGCTCTGTGACTGCGACGCGGCGCCTTCACCAGCATCGGGCCTTTCTTTGAGGCTCGAGATGAGGACCGTTTCTTCCGAGGTTCGGCTTTTGCCTCGCCGACGCTGCGCCGCAGCGCATCCATCAAGTTGACCACCTGCGCCTTTTGCGGCTTTTCTTCTTCCAATGGCAACGGCTTATTCTTGCGCTTGGCTTCGATCAGCTTGCGCACGGCGGCTTCGTAGTCATCTTTGTAGTCTGCAAGGCGCAGTGGAGACGAGTAGGCTCGAATCAATTCCGTCGCCATTTCAAGCTGCTTTTTGTCGACCGCGCCGTCGGAGATCTTTGGAGCGTAATTCTTCTGCGCGCGCAACTCTTCCTCGTAGCGCAGTGTATAGGCCATCAGGCCTTTGAAGCTCTTGTCGGGCGGCACGGCCACGGCGATGAGGTGCTCGCGCCCGGCGAAGGCAAGCTCGCCCAGCGCAGCTTTGCCGGTCTGATCCAGGGCTTTTCGAATCACGGCGAAGGCGCCGGGTGATTGCTTCGGGTCGGGGACGACGAAATAGGGCCTTTCGAAGAGGGCGGGATGCAGTTCATCGAGATTGACGAAATGCTTAATCTCGATGACCCTGTTGGATTCGATACGAAGCCTGGAAATCTCGTCGGGCTCGAGGATGATGTATTTGCCCTTGCTGTACTCGAACCCCTTCACGATGTCGGAGTCATCGACGGGCTTTTCGTGCTCGCCGACGACGTTGAGGTGGTGAATCCGTTCGCCGGTCTTGCGATCGATCAAGTGAAAGGCGACGCCGGGCAGAGAATTGGATGCTGGAAACAGCTGCACTCCGAATGACACCAGCGAAATCTTTAACCGACCGGTCCAATATGGGCGATTCGCCATAACCTTCCCTCTCGATGCGGGCGCACACCAATTACCTGGAATTCGGTATGGCCCGGGTGAGATGATGCCGGGCGCTGCGACGGCGGTTGTCTCGGCAAGGGAGTCGGATAACGCTAGCGCCTTGCATCGCTTCTTACAGGTGATCGGACGCTTTGATCGGGGGCGGGTTCGGGCATGGAGATCTTGGTGTTCAACCCGGGCAGCAACTCGCTGAAAGCGGGGATCGTGATGTGCCGCCCGGAGCAAAGATCGGCATCGGCTGGAGAGAAGCTGGTTGAGGTCATCGCCGAGGGCATTGGGAAAGACGGCAAGTTGTCGGTTTACAGAGGCAAGAGCATCGAGCATTCGGAGCCGCTGGCTGCGCATGATTTCAAGGAAGCTGCTGCGGGGATTTTGGGATGGCTCGCGAAGAGCGGTTCATCGCAGAAGCCCGGGTGGGATCTTGATCGGATCGACGCCATCGGGATTCGCGTGGTGCATGGAGGGGACCGGTTTACGGGTCCGGCCCGATTGACCGAGGAGGTCGAGCGAGCCATCGCCGATTTTGCCAAGTGGGCGCCACTGCACAACCGGAGGTCGCTCGAAATTCTCGAGCCGATCCGCGATCGATTTTCCGGGCTGCCTCTGTTTGCGGTTTTTGATACTGCCTTTCATCGCACGATTCCGCCGCGAGCCGCGTTCTATGCCATTCCATATGAGCTTTCGGAGAAGCATCGCATCCGGCGCTACGGGTTTCACGGCATCTCGCATCGGTACCTGATGGAGCGATACGGCGAGATCGTTGGGCAGCCCGCGGAGGAGCTGAAGCTGGTAACGATGCATCTGGAGAGCGGCTGCTCTGTGACGGCGATCGCGCATGGGAGGTCGGTGGACAACACCATGGGTTTGACACCGCTGGAGGGACTGATGATGGGAACGCGATCCGGCGATCTAGATCCGGCGCTGATTCCATTTCTGGTGCGCGCGGAACACATCGAAGTCGACGAGGTGATGGTGCTGCTCGAAAAGAAGTCGGGGCTGCTTGGCGTCTCGGGCAAGTCGCTCGACACGAGAGTGCTGATGGGGGATTACGACAGCGACCAGCGTGTTCGACTCGCGATGGAGATGTTCTCGTACCGAGTGTTGAAAGCAGTGGGGGCGTATGTGTGCGCGCTGGCCGGTGCGGATGCGGTGATTTTTGGCGGGGGCATTGCAGAGAATACGAAATTGTTTCGGAAGAGAGTGTGCGAGGGGCTGCGCTGGTGCGGGCTTGCCATGGACGCGGAGCAAAATGAACGCCTCGTTGACGTGGAAGGGCGGCTCTCCACTTCCGATTCGCGCATACAGGCTTACGTGATCCCGGTGGAAGAGACGCTGCAGATTGCCCACGAATGCTGCGAGACAATGAGCCGGTGAAGGGCCAAATCGCGCGAAGCCGGGAACTCCGGCGTCGCGGAAGGCGGCACCGCGCGCAGGCGCTGCATCTACAACGGAATGATCCGCAAACTCAAATCCGGGCAGTACCGCCTTTATTCAAGGAAGAAGAATGCCTCAACCGGCAAGCGCCGCAACCTGGGAACGTTTGACTCGCTCGAGAAGGCACGGCAGCACGAGCGTGCAGTTCAGTACTTCAAGCGGCACTGAGCACGCGAACTGGATCGATCGAAGCAAATTGGAGTGAAAGCAGATGCCGGAAAAGGAAATCGTCGACAAAGCCAAGCAGGATATGCGTGAAGGCAAATCGCCAACCACGGCCGCAGGTGAATTCGTGCATGAGGAGATCGAGCACGTGCGGGAGGGCAAGCATGGCGCGCGCTCGCCGAAACAGGCCATCGCGATCGGCCTGAGCAAAGCCCGCAGGGCGGGGATCCCGCTGAAGCCTCCCGCCAAAGGCCGAACCAGTCCGCAGACACGCAAGAAGGCGGAGCAGGACCTGAAGAAGGGGCAAAGATCGCCCCAGACGCATGAAGAGGGAAGCACGCCGCGCGGGCGATCGCGCATGAAGGCGATGAAGAGGGAATCGAAGAGCACGACGAGCCATGCTGCGTTGTCGCGGCAGGCGAAGTCGGCGGCGAAACGCCGCAAAGCATCGGCTTCATAAAGTTGTGAAGCCCGCCGGGCCCCGCAAGCATCATCGATAACCAGGCACGTGCTCTCATTCGCTCGAATGGCGGGATGGCATGGCGCAAACAAGCGGCGCGGTGGCGCAGGCAAAGGAAGTCTCTCCCTGGCTCATTGCCATGTCGGTGATGCTGGCGACCTTCATGGAGGTGCTGGACACCGCCATCGCGTCGGTTGCGCTGCCTTACATCGCGGGATCACTCTCGGCGTCGACCGATGAAGCGACGTGGGTGCTGACCAGCTACCTGGTTGCGAACGCCGTCATCCTTCCGACCAGCAACTGGTTTGCGCTTCGTTTCGGGCGCAAGCGATTTTTGATCATCTGTGTGGCCATTTTCACGGTGGCATCGTTTTTTTGCGGCGCCGCGCCTTCACTGGGATTCATTCTTGCGGCGCGTGTTGTGCAAGGGGCGGGAGGTGGCGCGCTGCAACCGCTTTCGCAGGCCATCCTGCTCGAGAGCTTTCCACCGCAGAAACGCGGCATGGCCATGGCTGTATTCGCGTTTGGCGTCGTAGTGGCCCCCGTGCTCGGCCCGACACTAGGTGGATGGCTGACCGATGCTTACAGCTGGCGCTATGCGTTCTACATCAATATTCCGGTTGGCATCCTCGCGGTTCTCATGATTTCGCGATTCGTGAAGGATCCCGATTACGTGAAGAATGCGAAGCCGGGAAAATTCGACAATCTCGGATTTGGCCTGCTCATCATCTGGACCGGCTGCCTGCAAGTGGTTCTCGACAAGGGGCAGGAAGTGGATTGGTTCGGGGCTACCTGGGTTCGCTTCGCCGCGCTGGCATTCACGGTTGCGTTGCTCTGGTTCATCCTGCACTGCATCCAGAGCAAGAACGCCGTCGTGAACCTGCGCACGCTGAAGGACAGGAATTTTGCCGTTGGGTGCCTTCTGATCTTCATGCTTGGCGTGGCCATCTATTCGATGATCACGCTGCTGCCGCTTTTCTACCAGGAACTGATGGGTTACACCGCGTTCGCAGCCGGGATTGTTGTGGCTCCGCGCGGGATTGGATCGATTCTCGGCATGCCGGTCATTGGCTACCTCGGCGACAGGCTCGACGCACGGTACTTGCTGACGTTCGGGTTCCTGGTCTTCGGCATCACTTCGCTGGTGTTTGGCGATGTCAACCTCGACATCAGCCCGACGACGCTGTTGTGGCCGATCATTATTACGGGATTCGCGCTCAGCTTTGTGTTTGTTCCGATTGCGACGCAGTCGTATACAACCCTGCGCAATGAGGAGATCGGCAACGCCAGCGGCATTTTCAATCTGGTGCGCAACATCGGAGGATCGATCGGGATCTCGGTGGCGCAAACGCTGCTGGTGAGGCGATCGGATTACCACCAGAACGAGATCACGAATTATGTTTCGCGATCGCAGCAGTGGCTGCAGCAGCAGACGGCAGCCATCAGCTCAGCTCTGCGGCACTACGTGGCCAAGCCCGATGCGCAGCAATCCGCACAATCAAACCTTTACCGGGAACTCGGCCAACAGGCGCTGTTGTGGGCGTTTGTGGATGTGTTTCGGTGGACCGCCATTCTGTGCTTCGTCTGCGTGCTGCTCGTGTGGCTATTCAAGAAGGCGAAACCCGGCAAGAAACCGACGGTGGCGGCGCATCAGGCGGCGGAGCCAAGGTAAGCCGGGTGGAAGGCGGTTCACCGGCAAACGCGATTCAGCCTATACTGGAGTCGACTCATCTGTTTCGGCGCGAGGTTCGCGCTCCGTGATTCCACGCCGGTCGGTGCGCACATCACGGAGGTTGTGGATGGGTTCTTCCTCAGAAAGCCGAGGCTGTCGTGGAAGTGCGAGTCACTCACCTGGATCAGGTCCAGTTCAGAATTCAATCTCGTTCCCATACCATTCTTTGCGATCAGCCTGCCGAAAATGGCGGGGAAGATGCGGCGATGACTCCGCCCGAGTTGATGCTGGCTTCTCTGGGATCGTGCGCTGCGTTTTATGCCGTGCAGTTTCTGAAGGCGCGCAAGCTCAGCGATCGCGGCCTGGAGGTTTCGGTCACGGCAGAGAAGCTGAAGGCGCCTGCGAGGCTGGGCAATTTTCGCATTGAGGTGCATTGCCTGGCGGCGCTGACGGAAGAACAAACCGAGGGGTTACGCCGCTCAGTGCACCACTGCCTCATTCACAACACGCTGCTCACGCCGCCAGAAATCAAGATCGAACTGGCGATTGGCGAGCCGGCGGTAACAGCAGGGATGAGCGTTGCCGGTTAGTTTCTACAGATGGGGACGGCCCGAATGCGCAGTTCGATGGCACCCGGGCCAGGAACATCAGTAAGGCCCTCGGCCACCCATCAAGTGCCGTACGCCGACCGCGTAGCCGCGGCGGAATGCCTCGCGGTAGTCGTGCCGGTAGGGTGGCGGAACATCGGGATGGCGGTATTCGTCGCGATTGTTCACGTCGGGGCGGCGATGATTGTCGTAGTCCCTGCGCGCGCCCTCAACGCCGTCATGGAATCCGCGCCGCTGGATCTCGTTGAACTCGCCTGGAGGCGCATCCCATGCCACAGGCGGGGGCGGGGGCGGAGGCGGAGGCGGCGCAGCAACCGGCCCGCGCATCAGGTGCGACATCGCGCGATCGTAGCCGCGGCGAAATCCGTCCCGGTACACTTCACGCTCTTCCGGAGGAAGATTTGGGTGGCGGTATTCATCGCGATTATTCACGTCGGGCTGGCGATGATTATCGAAGTCTCTTCTTGCTCCTTCAATTCCGTCGCGAAAGCCGCGGCGCTGAATCTCATTCAGTTCCTGGGGCGGGACGTCCCATCCACGGTCATAATCCTGTCCGTAAGTGGGAGGTTCTGGGGGAGGCGACGCGGCATGGATGCGAAGCGGAAAAGCCGCGCCGAGGAGAAGTGCCAACGCTGGAAGGGCATATTGTTTGAGATGCATCGTTCGATCTCCTTTCCTGCTGATCATGCCAATCGGGATCAGCGACATCGATATTCCAGATCGGCAGGTCGATTGTACGGCAGAACGCGCGGGAATCGAGGGTGCGCTTGGCATGCGGCAGAATTCGCTGGTGCACCAAGACACGAATACCCGCGACCTGGGCTGCGGGTATTCGGCTGAGCTGCAATTTCAATCGATTTTATCGCCGGATTGGCGTCAGTTACCGCGGTCCTCCGTTCTCACTCATGTGCTGCATCGCTCGCTCGTATCCGCGGCGGAAGGCATCGCGGTAGGCATCGCGATCTTCACGGGGAACCGGCGGATGACGGAATGCTTCATGGTCATCGGCGTCAGCATGGCGATGACGTTCTACGTCATGGCGAGCAGCTTCGATGCCCTCGTGGAAGCCACGGCGCTGCACATCGCGCTGGAAGTCCTCAGGAGGCCTGTCCCAGTCATCGCGATCCTGCGCTGCCGTCACGGCAGTCTTTCCGTTCGGAGCGGCGGCATTGGCCTTGATACCCTGACCGACGAACCCTAATGAGACTGCAAGTACGGATACACCCATCCATTTCAAATTCATAGAACCCTCCGTTCCAAGGCAGTCAGATGTGCGCGCCTGCGACGGTGTTGCCCATGCAAAGATGAATTCGGAGAGGGCCTGCAACTCGTTGCGGCAGAGCATGTTTTCGATGCTTCTTATGAACTGAATCGGTAGATTTCTGCATGTCTTCGCTTCGGGAAATCCGGGAGTTCTCGATCGGTTTTCAATTGGGAGGCGAAGGAAATTCAGGCCCGGATGGAAATCGCGAAGCGCACACCGGAACGTGATGGGAGGAGACTTCGAATGATACACGACCGCCCCCGGGCGGATCCCCGGAGGCGATGGCAGAACCTCAGTTCGAACTACTCGGCAACGGCAGCCGAGGCCACTGACTCGGCCGATTCGCCTTGCGCATGCGCGACCACCTGCACCTTGACGTGCGCTGTGACTTCGCGGTGAAGCTTGATGGCCACGGTGTAATCACCGAGGCTTTTGAGCGGCTCTGACAACTGAATCTTGCGGCGATCCACGTCGAATCCCTTGGCCTGCAGCTGAGTGGCGATATCCGCCGACGTCACCGAGCCAAAAAGCTGTCCGTTGTCGCCTGACTTGCGGGTAAAGCTCAGCGCAACCGTATCGAGCGTCTTGACGAGCTCTTCCGCCTGGGCTTTCTCGGTGGCGGAACGGCGGGCGGCGGCTACCTTCATCTGCTCGATGACCGCCTTATTGGCAAGTGTTGCCTGCAGCGCCAGCTTACGGGGCAGCAGAAAATTGCGTCCGTAGCCGTCGGCCACCTTCACAACATCGCCACGGTGGCCAAGATTGGCTACGTCTTCTTTCAGGATGACTTCCATTTCCAACTCTCCAGTGTTTCGAGCGGCGCCAAACCGGTTCGCCAGTGTGTTAGACACAAAGGACGATTTTCAGTTGCACCGCGCAGGATTCTACATCGACCCACAAGAATTTGTCGCTGGTTCGCGCAGCACGAAGTACTACAACTTCCGTGTGATCGCTCATCAGACGATGCAATTCCTAGTGCCGGGTCGCAAATGGCAGCAGGGCGATGTTCCGGGCCTGCTTGATGGCGCGGGTCAGGCGTCGCTGATGCGTTGTACACACGCCAGTCAAACGACGCGGCACGATCTTGCCGCGCTCGGCCACAAACCCTTGCAACAGCCGTACATCGCGGTACGGGATGGCATCGATCTTCTCGGTACAGAATTTGCAGACCTTTTTGCGGCGGAAGAACTTGCCACGTCCGCCGGGGCCACCGCCGGGACGACCACCGGGACCACCAGGGCGTCCGCCGGTCCTCGGGGGTGCTTGTGCCGCCGGCGCAGTGGCTTCCGCAGGGGCTTGAGTTGCTTGCGCGCCTGTTTCGGGCGCTTTATCGGTGTTTTCTTCAGGCATTGTGTTTCCTCATGTACTCTCTTTGCTTCCGCGGCCCTTGAGGTTGCGCGGAAGGCAGAATCAGAACGATGCCGCGCTCCGCACGCTGGCGGACGACCCGGCAACGATCACATCACTCAGGCGCTCGCCTGAACAGTTTCGGAAGGTTCGGCAGCACCGCGCTCGGCGGCCGGCGGCTGCTCGGCGCTTACTTTCTTGCGCACGCCGCGGAGTGCCTTCACCTTGGCGAGGCGCTTCTCTTCCTCATCCATGCGCACGGTGATGAACTTGATCACCGGCTCCGAGACGCGCAGACGGCGCTCGAGCTCAAGCACCACCGCGCCGTTGGCCTCGATGGTCAGCAAGACGTAATTGCCGTCGTTGAACTTGCGGACGATGTAGGCGAGCTTGCGCCGACCCATTTTCTCTACGTTCTTTACGGCTCCGCCACCGTTGGTGATGGATGTGGTAAAGCCGGCAATCAGCTTGTCGACATCCTCATCGGCGGTGTCGGGCCGAACAATAAACATCACTTCATACAGTCGGGACATCCGGTTTCCTTTCGCCGCCTGCGCGGCAGTCATCAGTAGTCAGTGAACAGCGATCAGAAAAGCTACTGATCCTGCCACGGGAATCTCTTGCCACCGCAACTGCTGGTCCCGTCGAAATTGACCACTGAACACTGATCTCTGACCACTGATATCTCTGATCACTGTTCCTTGCGGTTGTATTCATTCATTGCGGGGCCCGGCCCATCCTGGATCAAGCGCCGTGCGGCCGTGGCCACTTTGTCCAGCACTTCGTCGAGCACCGCCAGATCCGCTTTGCGCATCGGTGACAGCAGATAGTCCCTGCCGGGCCGTTGTCTTCCGCCCGCCTCACTTGCATGCGGAATGACGGAATCACGACTGCCAGGCCCGAGCTTTGCTGCCACGTCCGGCGCAACGCCGATCCGTATCCGCAACCACTCTTCGTTTCCCAGGGCCGCGCTCACGCTGCGGGCTCCGTTGTGCCCTGCCGCTGAACCGCGTTCCCTGATCTTGAACGTTCCCAGTGCGAAATCGAGCTCGTCATAGATGACCAGCAGGTCTCGTGCCGGGTCCGCTTCGAATTCCCGAACCAAGGCGGCCACTGCAAGCCCGCTCAGGTTCATAAATGTTTCCGGCTTGGCCAGGATCACCTGGCGGCCTGCCAGCCTGCAGGTCGCTGTGACAGCCTTGCTGCGCCGGTTCTGCACCACAACGCCTTCTTGCTCGGCGATGCGGTCAATTGCCATGAACCCCGCATTATGCGGAGTCCAGAAATAATCCGGACCGGGATTGCCAAGCCCTACCACCAGAAATGGCCCGCGTGGTGCAGCCGATTCCAATTCCCGGCCAGCCGATTTCGGCTCGCCGGATGGCAGAGATTCGCGTGCCTCGTCCAATGTCTACTTCTTCGCTCCCGCGTCGGCCTTCTTTGCTCCGGCCGCGGCCTCGGGTTCTGCCTTGCCCTTCTTTGCCACTTCCGGCTCCGCCGGAGCAGCTCCCGGTGCTGCCGCCGCACCTTCCGGAGTCGCAGCCACTTCGCCTTCGGGAGCCGCAACCACCTCTTCCTTGATCGAGACCACGTGGGCCACGGTCGCGTCTTCCGGAGTCAGGAACTTGACCTTAGCCGAATGCGGCAGATCGCTTACGCGGAGCACATCGTGCATATCCAGACCGGTCACATCGACATCGATGTGGTTCGGAATGTCGGCCGGAAGGCACTCGACTTCAACTTCGCGCATAACCTGGTCGAGAATTCCGCCCGCGGTCTTGACGCCTACCGGCACTCCGAGAAGCTTGACGCGCACGCTCACTTGCAACAGCTTGTCGAGCGCGATGCGCTTGAGGTCGATATGGATCAGCTTGTCGTTGATGGGCTCGCGCTGCCATTCGACAATCATGGCCTTGGCAGACGGCGCATCGCCCACTTCAACATCGAAAATCGTGTTCTGACCGGTTTCTGAGTACAGGATCCGGGATATCTGCTTGGGATCCACTTCAACCGCGACTGCCGTGTGACCGGCGCCATACAGCACGGCAGGAATCTTGCCCGCAGCGCGAACGCGACGCGCTGCATTCTTGTTGAACTTTCCCTCGCGGGGCTTTGCTACGACGATTTCAGGCATTTCTCTCTCTCGTTTCTATTCGGGCACGGTGACGACAGCCTTCAGCTGTCAGCGATCAGTTTTGACGCCTGGCTTTGACGCCGGGCAAGCTGAATTGCTCCGCTCCCTTTGTGGAGAAGCCAGTTGTCAGTTATCAGTCCTCAGTTGAGAACTTCGATCAAAAACTGACTGCCAACTTCGGTTCCTGTTTAGCCGCCCTGAAAACTGACGACTGAAAACTGACCACTAAGCCCTGTTTCTAGTTGAACAACGTACTCACGCTCGTTTCCATGTGAATGCTTTCGATGGCCGCGCCCAGCAGGCCGGCAATCGAGAGCACCTTGATCTTGGGCAATTTCTGCGCCGCATCGCGCAGAGGAATCGTATTGGTGACGACCAGCTGCTCGAGCCGGGAACCGGCGATACGATCGATCGCGGGTCCGGATAGAACGGCATGGCTGGCGCAGGCATACACGTTCTTTGCTCCGTTGGCGAAGAGCGCGTCCACGGTCTTGACCAACGTGCCGGCGGTATCGATGATGTCGTCGATGATGAGGCAGTTCATGCCCTCCACGTCGCCAACCACGTTCATTACTTCGGCCACATTCATGTCGGTGCGGCGCTTGTCGACGATGGCGAGGGGAGCGCCCATCTTCTGCGCGAAGAATCGCGCGCGCTCCACGCCGCCCGCATCCGGCGATACCACGGTGAGATTGGGCAGGTTCATTTCGCGGAAATAGCCCACGAGCACCGGGCTGGCGAAGAGGTGATCGACGGGGATGTTGAAGAAGCCCTGGATCTGCGCTGCGTGGAGATCGACGAAGAGCGCGCGGTTGGCTCCAGCGGTGGTCAGGAGGTCGGCGATGAGCTTGGCGCTGATGGCCACGCGCGGGCGGTCCTTGCGGTCCTGGCGGGCGTATCCATAATAGGGAACGACGACGGTGATCCTCGCAGCCGATGCGCGTTTGAGCGCATCGACCATGACGAGCAACTCCACGAGGTGCTGATCGACGGGATAGCAGGTGGGCTGCACGACGAAGACGTCGACGCCGCGCACATTCTCGAGCAGCTGGAAGTAGACTTCGCCGTCCGCAAATCGCTGGAGCTTGGCCTCGCCGACTTTGACGCCGATGTGGTTGGCAATCTCCTCGGCAAGCCCCCGGTTGGCGGTGCCGCTGAAGAGTCTGAAGCGCTTGTCGTCGCTGAGATTGCGGCTTTTCTTGCGCTCCGGGGCGGGCCGATCGGGACCCGACTTCGCAGTTCGGCCATCCGATCCTCCCTGTCCCTTGCCGCCGTCCTTGCCGCTTCCGCTGTTGGCGGAGCCTTCCTGGCCCGACTGATCCTTTTCTTCCCCTGTCACCGTGACTACGTCCATCTCCGAAAACCTCCAAGCTGGTTAGCTTTGGCTGCTACGGGTTACACACAAGAATCTGGCTGGGCGACCAGGATTCGAACCTGGACAAGTGCCTCCAAAGGGCACTGTCCTACCATTAGACGATCGCCCAGCAACCCAATTCGTTTTTCGAACGAGACTGCCGTCCTCGACAGCCGTCGCGAGTTTCTCTCGAAGCCCGGAAAGCTGTCAATACACCGAAGTCAAGAGCATCTCGTCCCAGTATGACTTGCGTGGCAAGGTGCGCGTAAGTTCACACCTGATTCCTGCCGAGTGCAGTCGTTCCCGGGCCGCATCCGCAGCTCCGCGAGTTGCATACAACCCGAAGAGCGCCGAGCCTGACCCTGACAGCGAAGCGTAGAGGGCCGCCTCCGGAGTGCCCGAAGCCGCAAGAAGACGCTTGATCTCAGCAAGGGAGGGATGCTGGCGGAAGACGACCTGTTCAAAGTCGTTCACAATCCAGCTCGTGATCCCGGTGCGGACAAGCGCGGACGCTTGAGGTCCGGCCAGGTCCCCGCCCAAGGAGGGGACACCGGAGGAGCCAACTCCCTGCCGTCGTTGCGGAATTGCTCCCGCAAAAGCGCTGGCATAGGCGCGGCTCAACCTATTTAGTTTAGCGGTACTTGCCTCGCTGGTCAAACCTTCGGCGGCGCACAGGGCGTCCCAGTCGCGGAATGCCTGGGGGGTCGAAACGCCGACCTCGGGCAGCGCTACCACGCACCATACGGGCTCGAAGTCCGGCAGGGGATAGACTTCCTGGCCGCGGTCGAGGCCGAGGACTGTTCCACCGATCAGAAATAAAGGCACATCGGAGCCAACCTGGGCGGCGAGGTCAAGGCGGTGAACCGGCGAGTTGGCGCTATCCCTCGTCCCTAGCCCCTCAGGCCCGGAATTTTGCAGTTCTTCCTCCAGCCCAATGAGCGCTGCGACGGCATTTGCCGATCCGGCACCAAGGCCGCCCTGCACCGGCAGGCGCTTGTCGATGTGAATCTCGACCTGCGCTGTCACTCCGAGCGCCGAGAGTGCCAGTTCGATCATTTTCCAGGCGGTATTCCGGTGGTCGGCAGGAACGCGCGAGTCGCTTGAGGTAAGCCTGATCGAGGTCGCGGGGGCGGGCCGCGCAGAGACCGTCACCACGTCATGCATTTCGAGGGTCTGATAGACGGTGGTCAACGCATGGAAGCCGTCGGCGCGAGGCGCACCAATTGCCAGGCCGAGGTTGATCTTGGCATGCGAACGGACCGCTGTGGGCATACCGGTTCATTGTAGCGGCGAAGTGGCGATGGCGATTGCGGACGAAGTGGCGATGCCCACCAGGGACACGTCCACGTCGAAGGAACAAGGCGCCGGGGAACTGCGTACTCGTGGTCGTCACATTCAGAGGCGCGTGCGAGGGCATTGGAATGTGAATTGCTTTGTCATGGGTAACGCCGGGGCGAAACTCCCGGTTCGGATTCCCCCCGGCTTGAAAACAGCGGAAACGCCAAGGAGGTCATTATGCGGGCCTACGGCGGTCATTCGAGTTTCGTCCTCTTGTTCGTCCTGCTCACCGTCTGCCTGATTCAGCTCAGCGCGCCGGCTCAGTCCCCTGCCGACAGCGCCGCGGCCTATCAGGCGTCGATGGTCCAACGCTTCGGCAAGCCGTACATCATGGTCACCGTGAATGGAAAGGGGCCGTTTCGCTTCGTGGTCGACACGGGAACAGGAGGCGATGCGCTGGTCACTCCGCAACTGGCTGCGGCACTTGGTATGCCCGAAGTCGGACATCGGAACCTGAGCGATCCGAGCGGGCAGGGAAGCAGGAGACTGCCTGTGGTTTATATCAGTTCCCTTGAATTTGCCGGCCGCAAGTTCAGTGGGATTCGCGCGATCAGCTACCCATTCTTCACCGAGGGTGGCACCTGTGACGGGCTGCTCGGGTTCACGCTTTTCCGCGATTACCTACTCACCCTCGACTTTCCTCATCGTGTGATCAGCCTGGAAACGGGCGATCTCAAACCGGACGGAGGGAAAAACGTCCTACCCTTCCAAATGCCTGACGGGATTCCCGTCACGACACTGAAAGTGGCTGGAATGGATCCGGTCGAGGCACAACTTGATTCGGGCGGAGGGGGATTGGTGCTGCCGGAGCGGCTTGCGGCCCACCTCAAGTACGAAGTGAATCCTGTTGCCTTCGCATCAGGCCGATCCGTTTCGACGCGCTTCGAAATGAAGGCGGGGAAACTCGCCTCGGATGTGAAGATCGGCCGGTACACCTTCACGCGTCCTGTGGTGGAGATTCACCCGGCGTTTCCGCTGGTCAACTTCGGCTCGCCGCCGATGGAGAGTTTTGCGATCACCTTTGACCAAAAGAATTTGCTGGTGCGCTTTGTGTCGAACCAGAAGAAGCTCACGATCGGCGCGCCTCCAAGCCCGATACGCTTGACGAATGCGCCCGACAACGCGCCGCCGCCTCCGGATTTGGTGCCGGTGGGATGAAGAGTGCAAAAGTCGATCCGCGCGAAGCGGTTAATTCGGCGAAGGACGTTCCACGTGATCGATCACGAGAACGTCAAGCGGGGCTTTTTCTGGTTTCAGCTTGAGGCCAAGTTGTTCTTTCAGCGCCTCCAGCAGGTTTGGGCCGGCTTGTGACGTTTCACCAGCCAGTGACGACACGGCGCCGTCTTGTTCGGGTATCCAACCAAGCGAGAAATCGAAAGTTCCATCGAGTCCAGTGTCATCGAGCACAGGGCGGCCAAAATCATGCAGGATTCCCAGATACGCCGCCAGCTGATTCAGAGAGATGCTTCGTGCGCCTAATATCACCGAGCGGTTTGGACCGGCGATCGCCCCGAATGACTCGCAGGTCTGCATGAATGCTCCGGGGGGCGTGGATGGCGAGCCAGGGGCCGCCGGCGCCGCCCACTTGGCGTCGCAAGGAAGGCCTTCGGAGTGGTGGCGCAGTCCGGCGCCCAATTTCCCGGGTTTGGACAGAACGAGAGCAAGCGTTGCGAGTTCGCGTCGTTCAAAGTGCGCTACCAGCTTGCAGCGCTCCGCCAGAAGCGATTGCATCATCAAACGCATCTGGTCTTTGGTCGGATTCCCGTCTGCGGCCTTGGCCTGGATGACGAATTGCTCCTTACTCACCCACGCGGGCGCGTGGGCCAGCTGGATTTCCCGTTCTCCCTGAGTGGGCATGACTTTATAGGCAAAGTCTATGTAAATCTCCATCGGGAACTCGGCGAAGAAGCGGCCGCCGGGAGGGATTGGGGTATCGTCATTGTTCAAGGCGAAGCTGGGCTGGATAAACGCTGCCGATGGATCGGCAGGTCTTATCGAAGCAACTTCGAATTCCATGCGATTGCCCGCGGCGGCCTGCCATTCCTGCGACGGTCGCGCTGTGTGTGCCGCCCCATTCGTGATTGTGTGACAAAATGTCTGCGCACATGCAAACGCAAGCACAATGCGGAGTATCGTTGATCTTCTTTTAGTGAGTCTGCGGTAGCTTGCTCTCATATGCGTGAGAAAGAGCGTCCATTCCCTTCATGTTAACGCGCTCAATTTCGCTTCAATCCAAGCAGGCCTCGTATCCACACCGTGCTTTGGAACAATCGAATCGTTGGCTCTCGTTTCGTCATCGGTAGGAGGTTTTGCCAAGGGTCCTGTTCTCTGCCTGGGGAGAGGCCACGATTTGCGCGGTGGATCCGAACTTGTGGTAGTTCGAGAAGGTGACTTCGTTCAAGTAGCGCTCCAGCGGTTCACGATCGGTGGACTGCATCGGCATGGGATCAATCACGGCGATGGCGATGCCGCTGAGCGGGCAGACGTAATTCTTTCCCGCAATCTCAACGCGGCCGTATTGCACGACGAAGCGGTTCGCTGAAACCGGGTCACCCTCGTTTAAGTCCGCCTGCAACGTGATGCGTTCGACCAACCCGGTCTGCGGGTCGATGTACAGGTCGCCGTGATAGGCGGGCCTTTCACGGAATTGCATCCAGCCGGAACTCTCCGATGGCTTGTAACAGCAAAAATCAATGAGGTAGTGCGAAGCCGATTGTGGAACGGCATAGTGGAAGACGGCGATCTGAACGCCTGTGTTGCTTCGTTCCCAGCGTTTCCAGGTGACGGCGCCGCTGAAGGAGTCGCCGAGTACGATGTCGAGAATCGGGCCAAACTCGCCCCACGTCGAGAAGCCCCGGGCTGGATCGGGCGAGTCGCTCGCGGCGCTCGCGGCCAGCTCGGTTCCGTTCCGGAACGTGATCTCGCGCTGATAGTGCCTGACCCAGCGAAGGCGTGGGATGATCTTCTCCTGGTTGCGATCGCTTTCGCGAGGAACGCTGTCGTAGCACGTCGTGACACGGTCGGCGAGGAAATCGGGTAAATGATGCAAGGTCGTTCGCACGTAATCCGTTGCAGAGCGAAGCATCTGCTGCTGCGCGGCCGGGTTCGGGGGCGGCAGGCCGAGTTCATCTGATGTAGGCGGGTCGGCAAAAATCGAGGCGGCGGCAAGAAGTTGTAACTGCTCGGCGGTTTCAGGTCCAACGCGGAGTCCAGCGAGCAGGTGCGCCAGGGCGGGCACAGTCACCTGTTCAATGAGTTCTACTGAGCTCAATCGATCTGCGATTTGCGCATCGGTGAGTTTTCGCGTACTCGGCGCTGCGAGAAACTCGCGCAGTTGGTCGAGTGTGACAGGCGTTGCTGCCGGCGCCGGCAGACCCAGCCCCAGCAGGCTCAGTAAAAGGAGAAGCCGCGGCATGATCGCCCGTCCAGTCTACTTGCTGATTCGACCGTCGTGCGTGGGAATCGGTGAGCGAGCGGAATGCCATGCAGTGTCCGTTTGCGGCACAGGCCTGTTCGCATGTGAACAATCGAGGCCGCGTGCAGCCCGGCGGGCAAGTTGGAAACCTGGATGTGGGAGCATCTCCGCCGGTTCACAAGCCTCGTCCACGCAAGGTCCGTGATGCGCGTCACGCTTTGCGATCCGCAGCCGTGCTGATTGGTCATTGACATGCCAGTCAAGCAGCAAGGCGCGTTCTGTTTGACACCTGATGCCTGGCGCCCTCCCCCTGGGCCAGCCGGAGATCTGGGCGTGAGAATGCGCCTGCGGAGGTTTGCGTGATGAAGCGTGTGTTGCGCTTGCTGCTGTTCGTCTGCCTGGTAAAGGGTGTGGTGTGGGCTGCGCCCGATCCCTTTGTCGGCAAATGGAAACTGAATCCATCAAGGAGCAAGCTCACCGACGAGATGAAGGTGGCGGCCGCCGGAGAGAATAAGTACAGGTTCGATTTCGGTTCCGGCAACACGGAGACGATCGTGGTGGATGGCACCGACCAGCCCGGCATCTTCGGGACCACGCTGGCCGTTTCTGCCGAGGGCGCCGACAAATGGAAGGTGGTGCGCAAGAAAGATGGACGGGTCCAGGTCACAGGCATCTGGACGCTCTCAAGCGACGGCAAGACCCTGACCGATGAGTTCACCGCTCCACGAGCCGATGGATCGGTGACCAGCCTACACTACATCTATGAGCGGAACGGGGATGGTTCCGGCTTCGCGGGCACGTGGGACAGCACCACCGAGCAGGTGAATTCGACGTTCGAGATCGAGATTGCTCCCTTTGGTGACGACGGTCTTTCATTCATCACGCCGGCTCAGAAGATGACCCAGAATCTCAAATTTGACGGCAAGGATTATCCGGCTACGGGGCCGAACCTGCCGGACGGTTTCGGCGTGTCAGGTCGACGCATCGATTCGCGGTCATTGGACCTTAGAAGCAGCATCCAGGGCAAGGTGCTTTACACGCAGCATGTCGAGGTCTCCCCGGATCAAAGGACGCTGACCATGACCACGCACGCGCCGAGCCGGGCCAAGCCAAATGTAATGGTGTTTGAACGGGAGCCGTAGGAGTCGCATCGGCGATATCGATTCGCTGGGAACCGCAGGCTGAGGTCGAACGTATCGAAGCTATGGCCGTGTTGCGTCCTGAGTCGCGGCCCGTCACATCCGCATACAAAAGGGGGAAGGATGAGAACGGATCTTCGAATCGCTTTGCGTCAGCTGCGCAAATCACCCGGATTTGCGGTCACAGCCGTCCTCACCCTGGCGCTGGCCATCGGCGCGAACGCAGTCGTGTTCAGCGTATTGAATGCGCTGGTGTTGCGGCCTCTGAATGTGCCGCATGCGGACAACCTCTACATGCTGCAACGTGAGTTCTCGCGAGGATCGGCGCCGTCGCAATCGTACCCGGACTACGTTGATCTGCGCGACCGGAACCGAAGCTTCGAATCGCTGGTTTCGTATGACATTCAGGGAAGTGTCGGGCTGGATACCGGCAACGGAAACCCGATGATCGTGTGGCCGTACATGGTTAGCGGCAATTACTTTGACGCGCTGGGCATCCATCCCTATCTGGGGCGCTTCCTTCACAGTTCCGACGAGCACGGCAAGAACAGTGTTCCGTATGTCGTGTTGAGCTACGCGCTTTGGCACACCCAGTTCAACAGCGATCCTGGAATCGTGGGGCGGCCTGTGCAGATCAACAAGCACCCTTACACGGTGATCGGTGTCGCACCGCGGGATTTCCGCGGAACCGAACTGTTCTTTTCGGCGGACCTCTGGGCGCCGATTGTCGACATCCCGCAGATGGCGGGGTGGGACCCGATCGAAGCGCGGGGGTCACACTTCACCTGGATTGTCGGCCATCTGAAACAAGGCGTCACGCCGGAAGCGGCTGCCGCCGATTTGAACACGATTGGCGCATCGCTCGCAAAGGCATATCCGAAAGAGGATGAAGGGCTGAAGTTCACGCTGGCGCGTCCCGGACTGGTGGGGGACACCCTCGGGCAGCCTGCACGCGCGTTCATGGCTGGGTTGATGCTGCTGGCGGGCCTGATTCTTCTGGCAGCGTGCGCGAATCTTGGAAGCTTGTTCGCGGCCAGGTCGGCCGACCGTTCGCGTGAGATCGCGGTGCGCATGGCGCTGGGATCGCACCGGAAACTCATCCTCCGGCAGCTTTTCACCGAGGCTTTGATCATTTCGATAGCCGGCGGGATTTGCGGGATGGCAGGCGCAGTTGGCATTCTGCGGGTTCTGAGCACATGGCATCCGGTTCCCGGCATTCCCATCAACGTGCCGGTCAACCCGGATGTTAGAACGTATGCGCTGGCGCTCATCCTGGCTGTGGTGAGCGGCGTTCTGTTTGCGCTGGTCCCGGTGCGGCAGGTGATGCGCGCGGATCCGTGGCAGATCATTCGCTCGGGGTCGGCCATGGGCAGCTTGCGGCGATTCACATTGCGCGACGCGCTGCTCGCTTTGCAGATCGCCATCTGCGCGGTGCTAGTGACCGCCTCGCTGGTGGCCGTGCGCGGCCTGATGCGCTCGTTGCACAGTGACTACGGATTTCACCCGCAGGGCGTGATGCTGGCCAAGGCGGATCTGCAGATGGGCGGCTATACAGGCGACAAACGTACCGATATGCAGCGGAAGATGATCGACGCGGCGGCGGCCATCCCCGGAGTGACAGCAGTCGGCATTGCGGATCGCCTGCCCCTGGCCATCGGCGGCAATGACTCAAGTGTTTATACGGATTCGACAACCGACTTTCGACCGGCAAACTCTGTCGCCGACGCGCAACAGTTCGATGTCTCGCCGGATTACTTCCGGGCCGCGGGAACAACGTTGCTGGCGGGCAGGAGCTTTACGCTGAACGACAACAGCAAGGCTCCGCTGGTGGCCGTCGTGAATCGCGAATTTGCGCGGCGTGTGCTGAAGACAGTCGATAAGGCGGTGGGCAGCCACTTCAAGGTTTGGGGCGGTACGCGCGTGGAGGTCATCGGCATCGTGGAAGACGGCAAGTATGAAACGCTGACCGAGGAACAGGCACCGGCGATGTTCTACTCGTTCCTGCAGCAGCCCGGGACGAACACGTGGCTGGTGGTTCGATCGGAGCGGGAGCCGCAGGAAATGGCGGGCGCGTTGCAGCGCACTTTGCGGGGCCTGGATGCTTCGCTGCCGTTCGAGATGACGACCTGGAACAGCGAACTCGACTCGGCACTGTTTGCGGCGCGGGTTGCCACGGTGGCGTTGGGGGTGTTGGGCTTGCTGGGAGCGATGTTAGCGGTCACGGGCATCTTTGGGATGGCATCGTATGTGGTTACGAAGAGGATGCGCGAGCTTGGCATCCGCGTGGCGCTAGGCGCGAATCAGCGCAAGGTGCTCGGCGCGGCGCTGGGTCGTGCCGCACGTGTGCTTGCGATCGGATCGGCCGCAGGCATCATCCTGGGCGTGCTGGCTGCGCGGATCCTCGCTTCCATCGTTTACCAGGCCACCCCGCGCGACCCGATTGTGCTGCTTGGCGTGGTTGCCGCGATGATGGCCGTGGGCCTGGTGGCATCGTGGATTCCCGCACGCCAGGCGCTCGCCGTGGACCCGATGATTCTGCTGCGCGAAGAATGAGGAGCGGGTGGGGGGGTGACGGAGCGGCCTTTCGGAATTAGGGCGGGACCTATTCGCATCGTCTGGGGCCGGTTCGGAACGCGCCTGTCCGTCTGGCGACCTTTCACTGGCTGCCTAAGTTAGCTGCGCTTACGCTCGGTTCATGAAGAGTCCTGTTTTCAAAGGCGCCCTGAGCGGGATGTTTCTCGGCGCGTGCTTTGTGTTGGCCCTCCCCCTCGCGTGGGCCGTGGAACCGATCTCGATCAGCATGACGGCCGATCACTGGCAGACAAAAGAGAACGCGGAGTTTCTCCGCGAGCTGGGCTTTTATCACGGCCTGATGCGCCTGAACAGCGGCGACGCGGCACTGAAGGACGTTACGTTCAGCGATGGCACCATCGAGTTCGACGTGAACACGATCGGACGTGGCGCGCCCGGAATCGCCTTTCGACAGCAGGACGAGAATAACTTCGAGCTGTTGTATTTGCGGCCTGATGCGGCCTGTCCGGCCTTTCGGGCATGCATACAATATGCGCCACAGACGCACGGTGTTCTGCTGTGGGACCTTTTTCCGCAGTATCAAACGCGGGCGCCGCTTCGCGAGAATGGTTGGAACCACATCAAGATGGTGGTGTCGGGCAGGCGCATGAATGTTTACGTGAACGATGCCACCTCGCCGACACTGGAGGTGGGCAGCCTGGAAGGGGACGCAATGAAGGGCGGCCTGCGGCTGCAGGGGCCGGCCACTTTCGCGAACCTGGTGATCACGCCCGATGCGGTGGATGGACTTAAGCCGGAGCCGGCTCCAGATGCGCTGGAAGGAGATCGGGGCCTGATCCGGAATTGGAGTCTCTCCGCGTTTTCGGCGCTTGAGAACGGAAAGGAACCCATGTATAGCGAAATGCCGGGCGCTGCGCAGGGATGGAAGGCGATCAACACGGAGCGGAATGGGCTGGTAAACATCAGCCGCGTGTATGGCAAGCCTGCGCCTGAGCCGACCCGAGCAGTAGTCTGGCTGAAGACGACGATCGCTTCAGACGGGAAGCAGACGAAGAAGGTGGATATTGGATGGACGCGGGAACTTTGGGTGTTCGTGAATGGGAAGCTGGTGTATGCCGATAAGAACCTGTTCGAATCGGACGATGCGAGAAAATATCCGGACGCTCGATGCTCGCTGGAAAACGGCAGCTTCACGTTGCCCCTGGAAGCGGGGGATAATGAGGTCGCGATTGCAATCGCGAACAACTTCTTCGGATGGGGAGTGAAGCTGCGGCTGGCTGATCCGGAAGGTGTTCATTTCGCACAGAATTGATGGATCGATGGCAAGCAAACGCTGGATGAAGATGCGTTCGGGCCGCATTGCGATTGCGGCGTTCGGATGGACGATTCTGGGATGTGTGTTTGCCTTGCCGGGTCTTTCTGCGGGCGGCAGGCAGCACGCTCTGCTTTTATCACTGTCGTTGTGGTGGTCCTGGGGAGTCGTGACTCCGCTCGTTCTCTGGGTGGACAGGAAGATTCCCGTTTCGAACAAGCAGTTTGCCCGGCGAGCGCTGGCTCATCTGGTTCCGAGCCTGCTTGTGACATCTTTGTATGTCTATGTGCTGGGAGCGGTGCGGGCGGCGTTTGGGCTGGATGGATGGAATGGCTTGCTCAGCATCGGCCTGCTTACCGACTCGCTGCAAGGCTTGTTCGTATGGAACTGGCTCATCTACTGGCTTATTCTGGGGGCCTGGCAGGCATATCACTACTACGATCACTACATCACGGGTGAGTTGCGATTGGAGCGGTTGGAAAAGAACCTCTCCGAGGCTCGGCTGAATGCTCTGCGCATGCAGTTGGAGCCGCATTTTCTTTTCAATGCGCTGAACACGATCTCATCGCAATTGGAACGGGACCCGAAGCTTGCGCGAGCGATGATCGAGCATCTGGGCGATCTTCTGCGCCTCTCGCTGGAATCGAAAGAGAAGCAAGAAATCCCGCTGGCGGAAGAGATGGCGTTTCTTGAACATTACCTGGCCATTCAGAAGATCCGGTTCGGCGATCACTTGCGCATCGAGACGCAAATCGAACCGGAGGTGAAGTATGCTTCCGTGCCCTGCCTGTTCGTTCAGCCACTCGTAGAGAATGCCATCCGGCATGGAATCTCGCGGAGGGCGTCGGGCGGAACGGTGATCGTGTCGGCACATCGCGCCGGTGACCGGCTCGATATTCGAGTACTCGACGACGGTGTGGGACTTCCGGCGGGTTGGACGCTCGAGAATTCGAGCGGCGTAGGGCTTTCGGTGACACGGCAGCGCGTGGCCGGTCTCTATCCCGATGGAGAAACCTGTTTTGCGGTGAGCCCGCGCGCCAGCGGCGGCACCGAGGTTGAAATATCGCTGCCGCTGCGATGGACTGAAAGGGACGCCCATGCCGATGCCCGTGCTTGATCGCCTCTGCATTCTGGTGGCCGACGACGAACAGCCGGCGCGGCAACGCATCATCGATCTCCTGCGCCGCGATTCACAAATTTGCGAGATTATCGAGGCATCGGACGGTCTCGCCGCCGTGGAGAGGATTCAGACTCGAAGACCGGATCTGGTTTTTCTGGACGTGCAGATGCCGGAACTGAATGGGCTCGAGGTCATCCATCAGGTGGGCGCCGAGCACATGCCGCTCACAGTCTTTGTGACCGCATACGACGAGCATGCCATCCGCGCTTTCGAAGCCAATGCGCTCGACTATCTCCTGAAGCCCTTCAGTGACGAGCGGTTTGAGATGACGATGGTTCGGGTCGGCGATCGCATGGATGAACGCAGCATGAGGGAGTTTGGAGAGCGCATGTTGCGCATGATGTCCGCGGCGCCAGGAGAAAATCGCCGGCTGGATCGCCTGGTGGTGAAATCGGGAGGCTCAACCCGATTCGTGCGCGTGGCCGACATCGACTGGATCGAAGCGGCTGGAGTCTATGCGAACCTGCACGTCGGGGGAAGGAGTTGTTGTATCGGGCCGCGTTGAACGACCTTGCGGAGAGGTTGGATCCAGTTCGTTTCATCCGCGTGCATCGGTCGGCGATCGTGAATATCGAAAGCATCCTGCGACTGGAGCCGATTTCTCATGGCGAATTTGAGGCCATCCTGAAGGACGGCTCGAGATCGAAAATCAGCAGAACATATCGCGGTCAACTGGAAAAGAGACTGGGGCAATCGCTGTAACAGTTAAAACAAGCGGCGTGATACGTGGATGCGGTGCGAACGTGAAAACGAGCGAGGCGAGGACATGGGCAGCGACCGCTAGGGCGCTGGCAGGTGGGTGAAAAAGTTGATGAGATTGCTGTCGGGATCGCGGAAATAGATGGAGCGGGTGCCCCACGGCTGCGTGGTAGGAGCTTTGACCCAGATCTTCACCAGGTCCTGGAGCCGCTTGTATTCGGCGTCCACGTCGGCAACTTCGAATTCCAGAATCACGGTCCGGTTCTTAGCCGCTTCAGCGGAGCCGGGGATGTATTTCTCCTGCGCTGACGAGGAGAAGATCGCCAGCACGCCTGCGCTGGTGGCAAGCTCTGCGTAATCCTGACCTGACCATTTGGCTTTCGATTGAAGAATGGGCTCATAGAACCTGACGAGGCGCTTCACGTCTCTTGTGATCAGGCACGCATCGACGAGGGCAGGACGATTGCCGCGTGACGAAGGTTGGCTTGCGGCAGGAGGCGCCTGAGTCTGCGATAACGTCGCACTTGCCAGGAAGGAGCAGCCCAGCACTGCCGCCATTGCCAGGTGAGTCGGATTTCTCTGCAATCTCGACATGTGCCTGACACTCGCGCTGCGCGGTGAGTTCTGTCTTGAACAAATCGGCATATTGGGGGGCGTCAGGCTTGCGCCGCCCTGGCGACCGACAAGCGCGCTGCCCGTAGTATTTCGACCGGATCGCCGGTGGGATAAAACTCCATGGCGACCATGCCGCGGTAGTTGAGTTGGGCGAGTTTGCGGTAGACGTTCATGTAATTGATCTCTCCGGTGCCGGGCTGGTGACGGCCGGGCACATCGGCTATGTGAATCAGGCTGATCACATCGATGTGCTTTTCAAGTTTTTCAATCAGGTTTCCTTCGGCGATCTGCTCGTGGAACATGTCGTAGAGGAACCTGACCTGGGGATGATTCACTTCGCGCACGATGTCCATGCCCTCAGCGGCCGACTGGAGGAAGTACTTTGGATTTTCTTCGGGATCGATGCACTCGAGCAGCAGGCGCACTGGCTGGCCGTGAATCTGGCGCCCTTCGATCACGGCGGCGGCGCGCTTCAATCCTTCGACGATGCTGGCGTGTTGCGCTTGGCGCGACAGGCTGGGGTCGACATTGCCGGAGAGCACGATCATGGCGGGGCAATCGAGCGTCTCCATGGGAGTGAGAGCCTGCTTGAATTCGTCGAGGAATGCATCGCGCGTGCCGGGATTCACCAAAGGATGATGCAACCCGGCGGTTGCATCAAATTGAATGCCGAGTTGCTTGCGCGCGGCATTGGCGCGATCGTAGTCGGCCTTGGACCACTTGTTGTACTCGCCCACTAGCTCGATGTTGGTATAGCCGGCCTCGCGCACCTTCGCCAACCGCTCCTCAAATGGCAGCTTGTTGAAGACGGTCCACAGCATCACAGAGAGCGGAAATGGAGTGGCTTCGGGCTCAGCAGGCTGGGCGGCGTCGGACGCGGAAGCCAGACGAGGAGCGGCCGCACCCACGGCGGCTGTGGCCATCATCTGCGCAAATGTACGGCGATTCATTTTGACCCCCTTGGGTTATGCAGCTTGATTCTTATTTTGCCTTGCCGGAGCGGCGCAGCGCCTGCCAGTCCTTTTCAGTCTGGTCCGCATAGAGCGCTCCGAATCGGCCGAGCGCCTGCGCGAATCGGTCCCCGGCTCCAAGATAAGCGGAAATCACCAAAGGATCGCCGGATCGGGCGTGGCCTCGCGCGAGCAGTTCGCCGCAGATTTCGGCGAAGGCGGCGAGGCCGGTCCCCTGGAGGTCTTCAATCTCGATGGAGCCTTTGTGATCGTTGAGCTGGCGCACCAGGAAGTCGCGGCCGCCCATGCGCGTCCAACCGAGGAAGGGATCGGATTGGACCTGCATGGCGCGTTGCCCTTCTACGGTGCGCTGGCCGTTGTGGTGCGCGGGATGAGCATCCGTGAGATAGGAAGAATAGCCCGACAGCGCTTCCTCCTTGATCTGGAGGAAGAGTGGATCGCCGGGTCCGTTGCCTTCGAAGTAGATGCAGTAGTCGCGCAGTCCCACTGAGCCGGTTCCGACGACTTTGAACGCGACGTCGACCGGCTTATAGAGCGAGAGAAGATGCTGCCGCTGCCGTTCGAGCATTTCGCGGTAAGGGCCGAGCGCGCCAAGTACCGCAACAGCCTGGGAGCCAGTGACGCGGGTCAGCATGGGTTTTTGTTCTCTGAAGCGGCGCGGGGCGCCGGGCTTGCTGCTGGCCGGCTCGGTGAGGTGTTCGAGGGCGAGCTGAGGCGTGGCTCGCTCGGCTTTGAGCAGCGCTTCATGGATGGGCTCGACGGAGCCGAGACGATGCACCTGGTAGCGGCCCACTTCGAGAAGGGGCATCTGAGAGAACTCACACATTTTCGCGCAGTATCGCTCGATGCATTTCTCGACGGCGCCGCAGGCCGAGGCTTCCTTATGACCTGATTCTCGTCCGGCGAGCACGAGGGAGGCGGACATGCGCTTGAGGTCCCACTCGAACGGGCCGCGAATGGTTTCATCAAAATCGTTGATATCGAAGACGAGGCGTCCGTCGGGCGCAGCGAAGGCTCCGAGGTTGCGGACATGCGCATCGCCGCAGAGCTGGCTCACTATGCCTGTATTCGGAACCACGGAAAGATCGGCCGCCATCACCGGAACCGCGCCGCGGAAGTAACCGAAGGGCGACGCAGCCATTAGTTGATGTTTGAGCTTGAGCAGGCTGAGAACGCGTCCGCGCTCCGCGCGCTCGAGCAATTGCAGGGCCGGCATCTGCCTCGCTTTAATGTTCAGCTCATCATGTTCCTGGCGGCCGACCTGCTTGCGCCGCGACTGACCGAGGTTTCGCCGCTCCTCCGGAGTTGCCCAGTGCATGGTCGGGACCATACACTGTCGGCCCGTGCAGCGCAACCCTGGCCGGCGGCTTGTGAATTGTTGCGCTTGATTCCGCAGGTCTCGCGGCAAGCAGCGGATCGCATGATTTACACTGCTTGCGGAAGGCCCAAACCTTTCTCGGCCCTTTCATCCCGCAGCGCTCCCATCCGGAGGAATTTCTTTTGCAGCGCGCTCATGCCTTCCTGGTCCCGATCGTCCTTGCCTGTCCGCTTTTCCTTATTTCGCAAGAAGCAGAAGCTCCCAAATTGCCACTCACGGTGGAGAAGATTTTCGCGCACGGTCCGCTGACTGGAGAGACGCCGGATGACATCAGCTGGTCCCCGGACGGCCAGCACTTGAGCTACATGGATGGGGGCGAACTGGTCGACCTGGATCCTGCAACCGGAAAAGGTCACGTGCTGGTGAGCCGGGCAAAGATCGCGTCGTTAGAAGGCGCGAAAGCTTCAGAGCGCGATCGCGATCATCGGGCGCGGTACGGCCAAGCGTCGTATGAATGGGCACCGGACTCAAAGCATCTGCTCTTTGATTCGAGCGGGCGGCTATGGGTGTATGACACAACGAACGGGACTGGGGTGGAGATCGGGTTTACCGGTGAAGCGTCGGGCGACGACCCAAAGTTCTCGCCCAATGGAGAGTATGTATCGTTTGTTCGCAATCATGGGTTGACGGTGCTGCGTGTGAAGGGTTCGGGGACATCTGCGTCTGTGTTGGCGCCCTCACCCAACGAAGCGACGTTGAACGGCGAAGTCGATTGGGTGTACGAAGAAGAGCTGGATGTGCGGAGCAATTACTTCTGGTCGCCCGATTCGAAGTCGCTTGCGTTTCTGCAAATGAACGAGGCCGATGTGCCGTTGTATCCGATCACGGACTGGATTCCGACGCATCCTTCGGTGTATCTGCAGAGATATCCCCAGCCGGGCGACCCCAATCCTAATGTGCGTGTTGGGGTGATCAGTGCCACCGGAGGCAGGGTGATTTGGATTCATCTGCCGATGCAGGAGGGTGCTGACTATATCCCACGCTTTGGGTGGCTCGACCGCAAGAATCTGTGGATCGAGTTGTTGACGCGGGATCACAAGCACCGGACCATCTACTTTGCCGAAGCGTCGACCGGACAGGCACACCAGGTGCTGGATATTAGCGACGCCAAATTTCTGGATGAGAACTACGACGTCTCGGTGGCCGATGGAACCATTGTTTTGACGAACTGGAGCGACGGGCACAACCAGATCTATCTCTATCGTTACGACCAGAACCACCCGGCTGATACGATGGCGAATCTAGACAAGCAGCTGACCAAGGGAGATTCGGAAGTCGCGGCCGTATCGAATGTGGACCATGAAGGCAAGACGGTCTACTACGCTTCGAATGCCGGCAATCCACTCGAGAAACAGGTATGGCAAGTGAGCTTCGATGGAGAGCAGAAGCAGCTCAGCTCGGGAGCCGGGGAACACGATGCGAATTTTGCGCATCATGGCGATGCATTCGTCGACAAGTTTTCGACACGCATGCAGCCGCCGGAGTTTGAGGTGTGCCGGGGGTCAGAGAAATGCAGCGTGTTCTGGTCGACGCACGCGCTCGATCCGTATGAACTTCGGGCGCCGGAACAGATGGAGGTGAAGGCGAGCGACGGTGAAACGCTGTATGCAACGCTGCTGTTGCCGGCTGGGGAGAAGTCGGCGGCCAGCGTGCCGTTGATTGTGAATCCATACGGTGGACCGGGACCGCAGGAAGTGGCGGATCGATGGTCGGACGCGATTCTGTTTGATGAGTTGCTGGCCGAACACGGCTTCGCTGTGCTGCACGCCGACAACCGCGGCACCGGCATGCGCGGCGGCGAGTTTGCGCAGGCTGCCTATCGCAACTTCGGACCGGTCCAGCTCCAGGACCAGCTCACCGTGATTGATGCTGCGCTGGCAAAGTACCCAGAGCTCGACCCGAAGCGGCTGGGCTGGTGGGGATGGAGCTGGGGCGGGACATTCACTCTGTATGCGATGACGCATTCGGATCGTTTCCGCGCCGGAGTGTCGGTGGCACCGGTAACGGACTGGCGCGACTACGATTCGATTTATACGGAGCGGTACATGGGCCTGCCGTCTGAAAATCCGGATGGATATAAAGACCTGTCGGTTGTCAATTCGGCAGCCAAACTGAAAGGGCATCTACTGATGGTGCACGGAACGGGCGATGACAACGTGCACATGGAGAACACGATCCAATTCATCCAGAAGCTGATCGAGGCGGATTTGCCGTACGATTTACAGCTCTATCCCCGAAAAACGCACTCCATTTCAGGGGGTGACGTGAAGACGCACCTGTACAACCGGATTCTCTCGCACTTCGAGCAGTACCTCATGCCGCCAGTGCAATGACGGGGTACCGCACGACCGGTTGTGCTCTCATGAGGGCCGATCGCGTACCTCAGATTGTCGGGGATACTTCGAGCTAGACTTCGTGGCGCTTGAACATCTCATCATCCTTCTCGCAACCGGGGCACTTGGTGCACTCGAGGCAGCACACCAGCAGCACTGCCACGCCGACGGTGACGAGAATGGCGAGCAGATTTGCGTTCGAAACGATCCAATGGAGAAGGCTGCTCATAAGATAAATCGAACTACTCTACATGATTCGACGTGAGTGGAGCATAGCAGGTTGTCCATCGCAATTCAGGCGTCGATGCGCACCAGTGTAGCACTGCAATTTCTTCCAAGTCATGGTGGATTTCGCTTGCGGTAAGGCGAAAATAAGGCGAAAATAGTGATCTATGGCGGCCCAATCCATGCCATCGACCACCCTGGCCGGCGACATTCTGGCGGGTGGCAATCTGTTGTCGCCCCCTTTGCCGGCCAAGTCAGGGAATCCCGAGGTGGAGCGATTCCTGAACTGGCTTTTTGTGGACCTGAACTCCTATTTCGCCTCGGTTGAGCAGGAGACACGCCCGGAGCTGCGCGGACGGCCGGTCGGCGTGGTACCCATGATGGCCGATACAACCTGCTGCATTGCAGCCAGTTACGAGGCCAAGGCGTTCGGTGTGAAGACCGGGACTGTGGTGGCGGATGCGAAACGGATGTGTCCTGAGATTGTGCTGGTCGAGGCTCGGCACGAGCTTTATGTCGACTATCACCATCGAGTGGTCGAGGCAGTGGAGCGTTGTCTTCCGGTAACGGCTGTGATGTCGATCGACGAGATGGCCTGCCGGTTGATGGGAAGGGAACGGCCGCTGCTGGCAGCGCTGGAGCTTGGACGCAAAGTCAAGAAGAACATTCGAGAGCATGTGGGTGAGTGCTTACGCAGCTCAGTGGGGTTGGCGACCAATCGATACCTGGCGAAGGTAGCGAGTGACATGGAGAAGCCGGATGGACTGGTGGCGCTGCCCCTCGATATTTTGCCCGGCGCGATGCGGCAAGTGACCTTGCGCGATCTGCCTGGGATCGGTGCACAGACGGAGAAGAGGCTTCAGGCCAAGGGAATCTCAACGATGGATCAGCTCATGGATCTCGACTGCGAGCAATCCGGGGAACTGTGGGGATCGGTATGGGGTGAGCGCCTTTGGCACTGGCTGCGGGGCGAAGACTTTGAATTATCGGAAACGGACCATCTGAAGTCGATCAGCCACTCGCATGTACTGGCTCCGGAGATGCGGACTTCAGAGAAGGCCTGGGCGGTTGCGCACAAGCTGCTGCACAAGGCGGCCATGCGATTGCGCTCGAACAAGCTGTGGGCCAGCAGCATCGGGCTGGCGGTGGGATTTTCGGTACCGCGAGGAGCACAGGCTCCGGTGAGCCGGTTTGGTGTTCCGACTAGGGGATGGCACCACGAGCTGCGGCTGAGCGAGTGTCAGGACAACCAGACGCTGATCGCAGCGTTGCGCCATCTATGGTCGTTGCGGCCGCCCGGTCCCGAGCACCATCAGCCTTACTTTATCGGCGTGCAGCTCAACGGGCTGGTTCCTGACCGGCTGCACTCGCTGAACCTGTTTGACGAACTGGATGATGCGCAGAGCCGGAACCGCTTGCTGGCGGCGATGGACGATCTGAATCTGAAGTATGGAACCAGCACGCTGGCGCCTGCCGCGATGCTGACTGCGTTCAAGGCTGCTCCGACGCGTATCGCATTCCACAATATTCCTGACCTGTTCTGACGAGAGGAAGGATCATCTGGGGAACTGGCCCTTGCGCTTTTCATAGCGTGACAGGTAGGCCCAGGTGCCGATGAAGGATCCCGCACACCCGCTGAGGAGATGCAGAACCTCGTGGATGTAATGCAGCTGAAACACGTCATGAAGAAAGCTCTGAAGCATTTTCGCCCCCATGGATCACGTATCGATTGTAAGTAAGTCCTACATCCACGTCAGAAACTCCACTTCCCCGGTCAATAGGCACTGACGCGTCGAATCTTCTCCGGCCGGCTCCGCTGTGAACTTTTTTCGATTCTGAGCGTACCTTTTGCATCCCCGCGCCGGTCCACTGTGCGGATAAGGAGATAGAAGCGAACCTTATGGCCCGCGTCTGGCAGCCCGATTTCGAGAGACTGGTGGACGAGCACCAGTCGATGGTTTTCTCGCTGGCATGGCGCATGACCGGGGATCGTGGGCTGGCAGAAGAGGTCGCCCAGGATGTGTTTCTCGAGATGGACCGGAACCTGGCAAAGATCGAGTCACCGGAACACGCGCTGCACTGGCTGCGCCGTGTTGCGATGAATCGATCGACGGATGCTCTGCGCAGGCGGCGGGTGCGGGGCGTGGATCTCTGGGTGGAGATCGAGGAAGAACATGGCTCGCCGGCAGAGGAACGGAACTCTCCGCTGGGGGCGCGATTGGAACAATTGCTTTCGACGCTGCCCGAGCCGCAGCGAGCGGCGCTGGTTCTTCGCTACCAGGAGGACCTGATGCCGGAAGAGATTGCGGCGACGCTGGAGACGCCTCTGGCGACCGTAAAGAGTCATCTGCAACGCGGACTGAAACTGCTGCGAGCGAAAGCGACGACGCAATTGAAGGAGTACATCCGTGGAGCATGAGCCGATGGACAGGTTTGAACAGCAAGTGCGGCAGGCGCTGGAGCGCAGGCCTGCGCCACCGAGCCTGAAGCGCAGGCTGATGGAGAAGCGAGCGACGCTCGCATCGCAGCGCCGGCATACACACGTTGTGTGGTGGGAGCGGATTGCCGCAACCGTCGTGCTGGCGGGAGTGATCGGCGGAGCGGCGGCGTGGCATCGCATGGAAGAGGAGCGGAAGGGCGAGGCTGCGCGCGACCAGGTATTGACGGCATTGCGAATCACGAATCACGCGTTCAACGAAGTGAATCAGCGGTTGGCGGCGCGCAACCGCAGCGAGAAACAGTAAGGAGATCCTGATGAAGAACCCGATTTCAGTGCTTGTCTTGGTGGGAATGATGGCGGTGGCGCCGGCAATTGCGCAAAACTCTGCATTGCCACTGCCGTCGCCGGTCGAGAAGGAGCTCGCGGCGAAGGCTTCCAATGTGACCGAGGTGACTCTGGGAAAGAACATGCTTGGCTTTGCGGCGAAGTTCATGAACGGCGATGACAAGGATGAGGCGGCGACTCGGAAACTGATTGAAGGCCTGGACGGCATCTATGTCCGCGAATACGAATTCGACAAGGATGGCGAGTATTCGATGGACCAACTGAAGCAGCTGCGGGCATATTTTGAAACGCCCGAGTGGACGCCGATTGTGCATTCGCGCGAGCGTGAGAGCGGCGAGACCGCGGATGTGCTGATCAAGATGGTGAACGGCGACTCGCACGGCATCTTCGTGCTTTCAGCGGAACCGAGAGAACTGACGATCGTGCTGATCCTGGGACCCATCCACCCGGACCAGCTGAGTGAGCTGAGAGGGCTTGGCGGACTCGGAGTCCTCGGCGACATCGAGGAGCACCACAAGGACAAAGACAAGGACAAGGACAAGAGCAAGGACAAGGGCGGAAAGGGAGGTGACGAATGAGACGCTTCGTCTGGGTCCCCGTTTGCTTTGTGGCGCTGCTGGTGCCGGTCGTGGTGCTGGCGAGCGGCGCCGAAGGCGGATTCAATGACGTGGTCAACACCATTGAGAGCCGCTATCACGTGCACGCAACCCGCATCCCGTTCCTCGGGCTGATCAGCCTGGTGGCGAGCCGCTCGACACACGAAGGAGTCAGCAGCATCCACATTGCAGAGTTCGAACACTTTTCGGCGGACGTGGACGGCAATGAATTGAATAAGATGGTCGAGGAGAGGCTGGGCGCAGGCTGGGAGCGCATGATTCGCGAGACCTGCCGGCACGGGAACGAGCAGACACTGATCTTCAGCCGCCCCGAGGGCAAGCACATGGGGTTGTTTGTTCTCGATCTGGACGGACATGATCTGGATGTTGTGCAGGTTTCAGTCGATCCCGACCACCTGAGCCAGACGATCGGGAAGTACAGTCATCACGATCACGAAAAATCAGATGATGATGGCGACACGTCGGACTAAGTGATGGCTGGTTTGCAAGAGCCCGGAGCCGGTGAGCGGGCTACACTGGTTTCGGCGTGAGCGGCGGATCTCAGGCAGAGACGACAGGCTATCGGGGCAGACTTGCCCCTTCCCCCACGGGCTATCTGCACATCGGGCATTCAAGGACGTTTTTTGCTGCGTGGCAGCGCGCGCGGGCAGTGGGCGGCAGGCTCTTGATGCGCATGGAGGATCTCGATCCCGAGCGGAGCCGTGCCGAATACGCGCAGGCAGCGATAGATGATCTGCGCTGGCTGGGGATCGACTGGGACGAAGGGCCTGATGTGGGCGGGCCGTTTGCGCCTTATGAACAGAGCCGGCGGCGGGAGACGTATCTGTCGGCTTTCCAGCAGCGGCGGGAAGCCGGACTCATTTATCCGTGCCGCTGCTCGCGCAGAGACCTGGCGGCCGCGCTGAGTGCTCCGCACGAGGCCGGTCGGTTGCAGGATCCGGATGACGAGCCCATCTACCCCGGTACCTGCCGGCCGCTCACATCGCACGCAGCGGAGTCCTGTTCGGTCGAATCCGATGCCGAAGCGAACTGGCGGTTTCGGGTGCCGGATGGCGAAGCAATCGAGTTTTTCGATGAGAACCTGGGACCGCAGCGGTTCGTGGCGGGAACGGACTTTGGGGATTTTGTGGTCTGGCGGAAAGACAGCCTGCCCAGCTATCAACTGGCATGTGTTGCGGACGATGCCGCGATGCAGATCACGGAAGCGGTTCGGGGGGCGGATTTGCTGAAGTCGACGGCGAGACAGATGCTACTGAATCGAGCTTTGGCGTTCGAGGATCCGAAGTGGTTCCACTGCGAGCTGAGCGTGGACGAGCAGGGCAGGAGGCTGGCGAAGCGGCACGACGCGCTGAGCATTCGCGTGCTGCGGGAAGGGGGCATGTCGCCGGCTATCGTTCTGGGGGGCCACGCGGACCGGGGCTGACCGGGACAGTCACTTGTTACCAGGCCGTCGAAGTACCTCAAAAGTGGTGACCCTTTTCTTACCTTGGGCAGTAACCGACTCGGGATGCGGGCACAGGTCGATCAATGCCAAACTCCTGATTACAGTTCGACCGCGGGGATCGATTCCGGCGGCGAGACTGCCCCCGGATCAGCCCAGCCGGAGCCGACCGAGAAACATTAAAGGAGTACCGATAGCTTATGGCGCGATTTGCTTCCCTATTTGGCTCATCTGCGAAAAACGAGGAACCAGAAAATTCGGAACTCGAGTTGAGGCGGCGCATCGATGAGCGCATCGAGCAGGCGCTAGCCGATGCAATCATTGGAATCCCAGTTGCGGAGAAGGAACCGGAGATCGCCACGCCGGAGGCTGTGTACTGGCTGGATACGATCTGCCATCCGGCTGCCTAGCCAGGCTTAGTTCGGCGGGTGGGGCTTTTCCCCGGACCAGGTCCAACCGCGAATCTTCCAAGCCCCGGATTGCCGGGTAAGTACCACGGTGATCTGACCTTTTTCGGCAATGGCGTTGCCGTGTTCCTTATACAGATAAGTTGTGGGCATCACGACGTAAGCCGCGTCGCCTTCCACTTCGACCCGCGTGGCGGCAGAGTAGGTGACCTTGCCCTCGGTCACGCCGGTGGCCTGCGCATGGCGATCGTAGGCGTCCGCCCAGTCTTGCGCCGCGTGGGGTCCCGTCCATGCGTGTGGCGCGAATTCATCGATGATGAGGATGTTGCCTGTGGCGTAGGTGGCAAACGCGGTCTTCGTGTCGCCCGCATTGAATGCGTTGATGAACTGAATGATGGGAGCAACCACATCTTTGCTGGCAGCGTGGGCACAGGGCACGCTGAGTGCGAGACCCACCAGGGTGAAGAGCAGTTTCTTCATCGTGTCGTTCCTTACGCGAAGTGAGATCTGAGCGGGAAGCCTGATTAGAGTTCCATTCGGAAGGCCGGCGAGTCAATGGGATTGTTTTAAGACAGTCTTGAAACGAGGGAGACAGTGCGCGCGGGGATCCAAAAGGTTTACCCCGCCCTAGCGAACCAGGACGGGGCACCCAATTCGGAAGTATCTTGCCGAATTCTTACTGGTGCTTAATGAACTTGCCGGTTTGCAGTTCGTGCATCGCCTGTTGAAGCTCGGCCTGCGTGTTCATGACGATGGGACCGTACCACGCAACGGGTTCCTCGATCGGCTTGCCCGAAACCAGCAGGAACCGGATGCCTTCGGGGCCGGCCTGGACCACGATTTCATCGCCGCGGTCGAAGAGCACGAGCGAATGGTTCTTCGCATCGTATTTTGCCGGCGCATTGGGGTCGACAGCCGACTCGGTGAGCACGGCCCGCTGTTCTGACGCATCGCGGAAGGTGCCCGAGCCGGCGAAGACATAGGCGAATGCGTTCCGGGTGACGTCGATCTGGATGCGGCGGCGCTTGTTGGGCGGCACCGAAATGTCGACATAGCTCGGATCGGCGGCGACACCTTCCACGGGTCCGCGCTTGCCCCAGAACGTGCCGCAGATGATGCGGGCCTTGGTGCCGTCGTCCTCGGTGACTTCGGGGATCGCGGCGGAGGGGATGTCCTGGTAGCGCGGATCGGTCATCTTCATATGCGAGGGCAGATTGGCCCAGAGCTGAAACCCGTGCATGCGGCCGCTGGCGTCGCCTTTGGGCATCTCCTGGTGGAGGATGCCGCTGCCGGCCGTCATCCACTGAACATCGCCCGAAGTCATGCGACCCTTGTTGCCGAGGCTATCGCCATGGTTCACCTCTCCCGCAAGGACGTAGGTAATGGTTTCAATGCCGCGATGGGGGTGCCACGGGAATCCGGCGAGGTAGTCGGCCGGGTTCTCATTGCGGAAATCGTCGAGCAACAGAAATGGATCGAACTCCTTTGTTTTACCGAAGCCGAAAGCGCGCTGGAGCTTGACGCCGGCGCCCTCGATGGTTGGTTTGGTTTCAAGAACTTGCTTGACCGCACGGAGAGACATGGGTCGTGACCTCCTCCTGACGTTACACCTGATTAGATTCGCGAAGTCGATATTCGTTGCAACGACTAATTTGTCTGTCCGAAGGCTACTGGCGGAGTTCATCCCAAGGTCTCGGAGGCGAGAGCGGTGAGAATCGGACTACCGGTTCCTGGTCTCCAGCAACGGAGACCTGTGGCGCCCATTCGGTAGCTTGTTGCACAGGGCTCAGGCGGAGCGTTGACGGACGAACTGGCGGGCGGCGAGCAGGATGGCGCCGCAGCCCATGACTGTAAGGACCAGGCCGTCGAGCCATAGGTCGCCCAGGCCGGCGCCGCGGAGGATGATGCCGCGCAGGATCCGGATGTAGTAGGTGGTGGGGATGATGCGGCTGATGGCCTGGAAGACAACGGGCATGTTCTCGACCAGGAAGATGTATCCGCTGAGAAAGACGGAGGGGAGCACGGTTCCCATGGCGAGCTGAAAGGCTTCGGCCTGGGTGCGTGCCCTGGTCGAGATGAGAAGACCGATGCCAAGAACGGTGAGCAGGAACGGGATCGACATAGCCAGGAGCACGAGAACGTTCCCATGGATGGGCACCTGAAATACGACGCGCATGACGAAGAGGATGGCGCAGAGCTCAAGAAAGGCCAGGACGCCGTAGGGAATCATCTTGCCGACCATGAGGCCGAGGGGAGCGACGGGCGTCATGGTGAGCTGCTCGAGGGTGCCCCGCTCGCGCTCACGGACGAGACTAAGGGCGATGAGAAGGATGACCATGACCTGGAGAAGGATTCCGACGAGGCCGGGCACAAAGAAGTTGGCGGAGCGGGTGGCAGGGTTGTAGAGCACCGAGGGGCGCACATCGATTGGAAGGTTGCCGGTGGGGATCACCTGGGCGAGCGATTGCTGCATTGCAACCCCGGTTGCCGTGCTGACGGCCTGGGCGGCGACGGTGGAGTCGGAGCCGTCAACGAGGACGAGAACAGAGGCCGTGGTGCCGTCGAGGATGTGGCGGGCGTAGTCAAAGGGAATGCGAACGCCGACGCGAGCTTTGCCGCTGCGAATGGCCTCGTTGAGCTCGGCGGGTGATTGCACGGTGCCGCGGAGATCGAAAACGTCGGACGCGGTGAAGCGCTGGAGGAGCTCGCGGCTTTGCTGGGTATGCGATTCGTCGAAGACGACGGTAGAGATCTGGCGGATGTTGGTGTCGACGGCGAATCCGAAGAGGAAGAGCTGGAGCATGGGAATGACCAGCGCGAAGAAGAGGGTTCCGGGATCGCGCACGATGTGCAGTGCCTCTTTGCGGCAAATCGGGATAAGGCCGTAGAAGAGGCGGTTCATGGATGGCTCTCCATGATGCGGTAGGTGAGAGTGACAAAGACGTCTTCGAGCGAGGGATCGATTGGCACGATGGAGGCGTGAGGCAGCTGGGTGCGAAGGGCATCGAGCTGATCGCTTTCGACAAGCGCGTGGATGGAGTGACCGAAGATGGTGGCTTCGCGCACGGAGGGAATGCGGCGCACGGAATCGAGGAGAGCCGACGGGTTCGCGGTTTTGATCTGGATTCGAGCCGTGTGCTCGGGATTGGCAGCGGGCAGGTGCTGGAGCTCGGCAACCGTGCCGAGTGCGACGAGGTTCGAGAGATAGATGTAGCCGACGCGGCCGCAGCGCTCAGCCTCGTCCATGTAATGGGTGGTGACGAAGAAGGTGACGCCCTGGCCGGAGAGGCGAAAGAGCAGGTCCCAGAGAGCGCGGCGGGCAACCGGGTCGATCCCGGCGGTGGGCTCGTCGAGAAAGACGACCTGGGGCGAGTGGATGATGGCGCAAGCGAGAGCGAGGCGCTGCTTCCAGCCGCCTGAGAGCTGGCCGGCGCGGCGCTGGAGGTAGGGTTCGATGCCGGTAAGATTGAGGACTTCGCGCTTTCGCTCGACTGCGGTGTGGCCCTTGATGCCGTAGACGCCGGCGTAGAAGGCAATGTTTTCGTCGACGGTGAGGTCTTCATAGAGACCGAATTTCTGCGACATGTAGCCAACGCTTCGCTTGATTTCGGCGGCGTCTTTCAGGATGTCCATGCCGAGGATGGTTCCGCTGCCGGAGGTAGGGCGAAGAAGGCCGCAAAGAGCCTTGATGATGGTGGTTTTGCCAGAGCCATTGGGGCCGAGGAAACCGAAGATCTCGCCCTTGTCGACCGAGAAGGTGACGTTATTGACGGCAGTGAACGTGCCGAAGCGGATGGTGAGGCCGTCGGCCGTGATGGCGGCGGTCATTGCAGGCGCACCGTCGCCGACATGCCGGACTTGAGAATGCCGTGGGGATTATTGACGTAGATTTTGGCGCCGAAGACCTGGTGCTCGCGATCGCTGCGCGTCTGCACGTTGCGGGGAAGGAATTCGGCCTGTGAGGAGATCTGGCGAAGCTGGCCGGAGAAGGACTGGCCGGCAAGGCTGTCGACGCGGACCGTGGCTGCCTGGCCGAGATGGACGCGCGAGAGGTCGGTCTCAGGGATGTAGACCTTGACCCAGAGCTGCGAGGGCTCGAGCAGGTCGATGACGATGCGGTTGGCAGTGACGAGATCGCCAGGCCGGACGCTGACGACTTCGACCACAGCGTCGGCCGGTGCAAGGAGGACGGCTTCTTTCAGGCGTGCATCGAGCTCCGCGACCACGCCTTGCGCCTGCGCGAGACGGCCGCGCGCTGCGTCGATATCTTCTTTGCGGAAGCCGCGGCGAGCGAGGACTGCTGCCGACTGCGCTTGTTCGAAGTGAGCTCGCGCGGATTGCAGGTCTTCGGTGCGGGTTCCGGCCTGAAGAAGCGCGAGACGCTGGCGGGCTGACTCGGCACGCTGCTGGGCGGCGTCGCGCTTGTCGCGCGCGTCGTCAAATTGCTGGCGAGAGATGGTGTCGGAAGCGGCGAGTTTTGCCATGCGGCCGTAGAAGGCTTCGGCATTGACTGCATCGGCTTGCGCGGCTGAGTAATCGGCCTGGGCCTGCGCGAGCTCCTGCGGACGCGGGCCATTTTTTGCTTCTTCGAAGACGGCTTTTTGGGCCTGGGCAGTCGCTTCGGCCTGGGCGATTTCTTCAGGACGATTACCGCGCAGCATGCGGTCGAGGTCGGCTAGCGCTTCGGACACCTGTGCGGCGGCCTGGGTACGCTGGGCCTGCAATTCATCGCACTCGAAGCGGACGAGAACATCGCCCGACTTGACCATTTCGCCTTCTTCGACGGGCACAGCCGTGACGCGTCCGCCGATCTTCGAACCGATTTCGATTTCGCGGGTTTCGATGGTGCCGGAGTAGTCGAAGCGGCTGCTGCGCGCAATCAAGGCGTAGACGATCCAGATGACGGCGAGTGCCGCGACGATCGCGGCAGCGATGATGATGCGGCGGCGTTTCATGCGGCTTTCTCCAGAACCAGCTGGAGCCGGTCATGCACGGTGTTGACCAGCCATTCCTCCGGGACGTTGTCGCGCATGAGCCACTCGAGCATGGTGGCAACGAAGACAGCGAAGAGCGTCTCAGCGAGCAGGCGGCAGGGTTTCTTTTTGCCGAGGACGACCGAGAGCGCGTCGGCCATTGCGGTCACGGCGTGCTCGCGCGCGTCGAGCAGCAAGCCGCGTGAGGCCTGGCCGAAGATGGTCTCGAGAAAAAGCGGCTTCGAATGCAGGGTGATTCGCGCATTCTCACGCGCGATCTTCAACAGCAGCTCGAGGACGCTGGCGATGGTGCACGGCTGCGATCCGGTGCGCAGTTCCGAGAAGATGTTTCGGAGCCGCTCCGCACGGGCGGCCGCGATGTCGCGCAGAAGGCAGTCTTTCTGCGGAAAGTAATTGAAGAAGGTGGCGCGAGAGACTCCGGCTTTCGCCGCGATCATTTCGACTGGGACTTCCTCGTAGCCGAGCTCGCCGAACAGTTCGAAGGCCGCGCGGACGATTTCGGCGCGGGTGTGCTGCTTCTGGCGGTCGCGAAGCCGGACTGGACTTGAGTTCATTAAATAGACGATAGTCTAAATAATGGACTCATGTCAAGCCGTGATGCTCGCATGCGGGGCCGCTCGCCAGCACGAATACCGGCGCTAAATCGGGGGGAGGGAAGCTGGTCAAGCCTTGATGAACTGGATGTCGAGGGTGATGGTGACATCTTCGCCGACGAGGACGCCGCCGGTCTCAAGCGCTGCGTTCCAGTTGAGGCCGAAATCCTTGCGGTTGATCTTGGTGGTGGCGGAGAGACCGATGCGGGTGTTGCCCCAGGGGTCCTTGGCCGGCTCGCTCGGGCCCTCGACATCAAACTTCACAGTCTTGGTTACGCCGTGCATCGTCAATTCGCCGGTCACCTTATATTCGCCGTCTTCGCGATGGATTGCCACGGATTTGAAGGTGAAGGTCGGGAACTTTTCGACGTCGAAGAAATCGGCGCTCTTGAGATGGGCATCGCGCTGATCGTCACCCGTTGTAAGGGTCGCGACGGGGATCGACGATTCGATCGTGGAGCGCGTGTGATCGGCTTCGTTCCGATGAAGGGTGCCGCTGATGCCGGTGAACTTGCCCTTCACGTTGGAAATCATCATGTGCTTGACCTTGAACTCGGCGGCGGAATGAGCCGGATCGATGTTCCAGGTGCTGGTGGCGGCGGAGGCAGCAGGGGTGGCGACAGACGGGGTGGACATATGGGTTAGCTCCTTTTCACGAACTTGGATGCGCCAGGAATTTATTCGTTGCAACAACTATTTCGCGGGATGTGGATTTCTTTGTCGAAAGCGAGAGCCACGGTATCCGGAATTGAACTGGCAGGGTGGGAGTTTGCGTATCGACTGACATGGAAGGCGCCGTTTGAGGTCCCGTTCATTTGCGGACATCGGCGGAGGCCCGACGGCAGCGTTTGAGCTTGTTGAACGATTTGTTCTTGATTCCACATAAGTTATGCAGCGCCTGTTCGGCGGCCTGCGCGCTGCGATCATTCCAAAACTGCGAGGACTCGTGATGAAGATGTTTCTTGATCTCCGGTTTGCGGCACGGCAATTGCTGAAGGCCCCTGGGTTTGCGGTGACGGCGGTCCTGATGCTCGCGTTTGGGATCGGTGCGACGACTGCTATCTTCTCGATTGTCGAGGCGGTGCTGCTTCGGCCGTTGCCGTTTCCGGATTCGGAGCGATTGGTAGTGCTGTCGGACCGGCTGGAGGGAGTGCATTTCGGCGGAAATGACGAGGTCGGGGTGACGGTTCCGGACATTCGGACCTATACGCGGGAGGCAGGGGGGTTCAGCGCACTCGGTGGATACCAGTTCAGCGGAAATGAATTGTCGGGTGCCGGAGAACCAGCGCAGGTGAGCGCCGCGCGGATGAGTGCTGGGGCCTTTGCGGCTTTGGGAGTGGCTCCGCAGATGGGAAGGGTATTTACCCAGGACGAAGTGGACCACAACGCACAACTGGTGGTGCTGAGCTATGGGACGTGGGTCAATCGCTTTCACAAAGACGGCAATATTGTAGGAACCAAGATTCTGCTCGATCGCAAGCCGTTCATCATCATTGGGGTAATGCCACAGAATTTTGAGTTCCCGCTGGTGAGCGGCCAGCTGAACCGCACCGAGATATGGGTTCCACTGAGTTTCAGTTCCGATGAATTGTCGCCCGTGGCTGCAGCGAACTGGAGCTACCAGATGGTGGGTCGACTGAAGCCGGGAGTTTCGCCGATGCAGGCGCAACAGGATGCGGAGACGGTTGCGCAGGAAATCATGCGGAATTTCCCGCCGATGATTGCGAACTTGCACATCAACGCGCTGGTGCGGCCGCTGCGTGAGGACATCATCGCGCAAACGAAGCCGCTGATTCGCACGTTGTTTTTGGCCGTCGCCGTGGTTCTGCTGATTGCATGCGCCAATCTCGCTGGACTGATGCTGGTGCGGGCGATCCGGAGGCAGCGTGAAGTTGCGGTGCGGCTGGCGTTGGGAGCGCGGGCGTCGGCGTTGCTGCGGCAGGCCATTCTCGAGAGCCTGGTGCTGAGCGTGAGCGGCGGTGTGCTGGGCCTGGCGATGGCGGCTGTGTTGCTGCGAGTGGGCAAGAGCATGCTACCTGAGAGCCTGCCGCGCATCAGCGAGATCGGATTGAACTGGCAGGTCGTGGGCTTCGCGCTGGTGCTTGGCGTGGCGACGGGCGTGCTATGCGGATTGGTTCCCGCATTTGCCGCGTTGCGCACCAATGTGAACGCGAATTTGAAAGAGGGTGGCCGAAGCGGATCAGAAGGCGGCGGACACGCGCGCCTCCGCTCGACTCTGGTGGTGGCGGAGATTGCGATTGCGCTGGTTCTGCTGGCCGCCTCGTGTCTGTTGCTGCGCAGCTTTGAGAAGATGCGCGAGGTGGATCTGGGATACCGGCCCGACCACGTCACAACCGCGCAGTTCGGCCTGCCGCAGGAACAGTATTCGAAGCAGCCGCAGGTGGACACATTCGATCGCGAAGTGCTGGATCGGCTGAGGCAGTTGCCGGGGGTGACGGCTGTGGGTCTTTCCACGGTGGTGCCGGCGGGGAGCAACAACAATAATCAGACCTTTGTGGTGGAAGGGTATACGCCTCCGAAGGGCGCGGACTTGAACCTGGCAACGGTGTCGCACGTGAAAGGCGACTCCTTCAAGGCGATGGGGATTCCGCTGCTGAGCGGAAGGTACTTTACGCCGGACGATCGCGGCGGCAAACAACTGGTGGTGATCGTGAATCACAAGATGGCGCAACATTTCTGGCCGAACCAGGATCCGGAAGGAAAGCGGATGCGAATCGGCACGCCGGAGATGCAGACGCCATGGATGACGGTGGTCGGAGTGGTGGCGGACGTGAAGTTGACTTCGCCCGATCAGCCGTCGAAGGAGCAGTACTACACGCCCGTGGACCAGAACAAGGAAGACGTGGGTTCGCTGGCCTCGGCGGATGACGTCGATGGAAACTATGGGTACATCGTGATGCGATCGTTGCTGCCGCCTGAGCAGATGGAGAACGAGTTGCGGGCTACGGTTCGCGCCATTGATCCGATGTTGCCGCTGACCCACGTGCAGACGATGGATGAAAACCTTTCTGAGAGCGAGGCGCCGCGGCGTTTCAACACGGTACTGATCGGGAGCTTTGCTGTTGCGGCCGTGCTGCTTGCGGTGCTGGGCATCTACAGCGTGATTGCGTTCTCGGTCGCGTCACGCGTGCAGGAGCTAGCGATTCGCATGGCGCTTGGTTCGCAGCGCGGAGGCATTGTCCGGCTAGTGGTTCGGTCCGGCGCAAAACTGGCGGCAATTGGGTGCTTGATCGGGCTAGCGGGAGCGACATCGGCATCGGGGCTGTTGCGCTCGCTGTTGTTCGGTATCAGCCCGTTCGATCCGATTGCGCTGGCGCTGGCGGCTGCGGGCGTGCTATTGCTCGCCGTGGGCGCGTCCTTATTGCCGGCGCTGCGCGCGGCTTCAATTGACCCGATGCAGGCATTGAGGGGGGAGTAGAGCCAAGTTCGTCTCGAATTGGCGAAATTGACGCCAATTCGAGCGTCCGGTATAGTCACCACATGGAGTTTCGGCTTATCCCGTCTGCCCGCGTTGCATGTTGTTGCATGCCGGGCCGGCCGTGTGGATGAGCTAGAACCCGAGTCATCCTGTTTCTAACGGCCGCGTATCAGTTCCTGCTGACGCGGCTTTTCTATTGCCCGGGAAACTGAATCGATCGCAATCTGATGAATTCGCTTCGCTCCCATTCGCGGCTCCAAGCCACCGCCTCCCGGCGGAGTGGCTGTTGTTGTAGCTGCTAGCGCGCGCCAGCGGATCCGTGATGCGCTCATGCGATCCGGAAACCCAGAATCCCTATCGATCACTCGATCCATCCCCTCAGGAGAAAGACCATGATTTTGAGAGCCAGGCTGTATCGTTTTCTCGCATTTCTATTTTTTACGAGTTCATTTGTCGCGAGCGCACAGATTGTAGGCGGGACCATTAGCGGAACGGTTCGCGATGCTTCCGGCGCACTGCTGCCGGGAGCTGCGGTGACGGTGCGCCAGGTGGAAACAGGCGCTGTACGAAATCTGACGACCGGAGAGGATGGCCGATTCAGCGCGCCCTCGATTGCGGTGGGAGAATACGCCGTCACTGTGAATCTGCCCGGCTTCAATCCGCAGGAGCAGAAGGGGGTTTCGGTTGCGGTGGGACAGAGCGTACAGCTGACGTTCGTGCTTGGCCTTGCCAATGTGCAGCAGCAGATCGAAGTGGATGCCAGCGAGCCCGGCGTGAATACAACGACGCAGCAGACCGCGGGATTGATCGATGAGCGGCAGGTGAAAGAGCTTCCGCTGAACGGGCGCAGCTATGACGAACTGCTGACGCTCAATCCTGCGACCGTGAACTATACCGGCGAGCGATCCGGCGGTATCGGGACATCGAATTCGTCGGTCGGCAACATGTTTTCGGTGAGCGGGCGGCGACCGCAGGACAATCTCTTTCTTCTGAATGGCATTGAATACACGGGAGCGTCGCTCATCAATGTGACACCGGGAGGCACGAGCGGGGAACTGCTGGGTGTAGACGCGGTGCGTGAATTCAACGTGGCAACCGACACGTATGGCGCCGCATTTGGCAAGCGTGATGGAGCGCAGGTAAGCATCGTGACGACGTCAGGCACGAATCAACTGCACGGCACCGCATTCGAGTTTCTGCGCAACAGCGCGCTCGATGCGCGGAACTATTTCGACCAGGGAGCCCTTCCGGAATTCCAGCGCAACCAGTTTGGCGGCTCGCTCGGAGGCCCGATCCGCCAGAACAAGGCGTTTGTCTTTGGCAACTATGAGGGTTTCCGGCAGAATTGGGGATTGAGCGCAGTCACCCTAGTGCCCGACACCGAGGCGCGCGCGGGCTATCTGCCCGATGCATCCGGGCAGGAGCAGTACGTGGGAGTGAACGCGGCGGTGCAGCCGTTGCTTGGGCTGTGGCCCGCGCAGAACGGGCCGGAACTGGGCAGCGGCATCGGCGAGGCATTCAGTCATCCGGAGCAGCGGATCCGCGAGAACTTCGGGACGGCGCGTTATGACGAGACGATCAGTGCAAAAGACCAGTTCGCCGCGGTCTACACGATTGACGACAGCAGCGCCAATACGCCCTCGCAGAATCCGTTGAGCTTGATTGACGAGAGCCTGCGCGAACAGGTCACGAGCATCCAGGAGCAGCATGTATTTTCGCAGTCGCTGCTGAACACGGCGCGATTCGGCTACTCGCGCGCGAGCTATTTCTTTACGGGCTATACGCCGGTGAGTTTGACGGGATGGGTGAGCGGCGAGCCAATTGGCGCCATCGTGATCAGCGGAAGCACGGCATCGAATGGCGCATCGGCGATCACGCCGGCCGGAACGAATGTGGGCAGCAACAATGTGACGGCACGCAACCTGTTCACCTGGGATGACCATGTCTACTGGTCGCACGGACGGCAGCAGATTGAGGCGGGTATCTGGCTGCAACGGATTCAAGCGAATGACATGCTGGCACAGGACCAATATGGACAGGCGTCGTTCAGCACGCTCGATTCGTTCCTGCAGGGCATGGTGAAGACGTTCACCGTGGTGCCGTCGCCGACAGAACTGGCCTGGCGTTCGCTCGAAGGAGCAGCGTTTGTGGAGGACACCATCAAGGTGACCAAGACGCTGGAGCTGCGCGCGGGCTTCCGCTCCGAGTCGACCAACGGATGGAATGAGGAGCAACGGCGGGCGTCGAACTACGCCATCGTAGACGGGGTGCTGCAGACACAACCCGTCATTGGCAGCTCGGCGCTGACGACGAATCGCGCGAAATTTTTGCCTGCCCCGCGCGTGGGATTTGCGTGGGATGTGCGCGGCAATGGCAAGACGGCGATCCGGGGTGGGTTCGGCGTGTATCACGGCCTGCTCGATACGCTCGATTACCGGTTGGACCAGACGGCCCCATTCAACACGGCTGAGAGCATCAAAAACATTGCGGTGGCGGATTTGAATATCACGCCGGGCACTGCGCCCCCGGCGGGCGCCCTGATCTCGCCGAGTAATGTGCAACCGGACATTGCCACTCCGACTGTGCTCGAGTGGAGCCTCCGCGTGGAGCAGAAGGTAGCGCCTCGCACGACACTGACGGTTGGCTACGTCGGCTCGCACAGCTATCACCAAATTCTTTCGGAAGACATGAATGAGCCGGTTCCAACCTTTCTCGCGGATGGCACGGTCTTCTATCCATCGGGCGCGCAGAATGCGAATCCAGAACTTGCCAATTCGACGTCGTGGGTGTCGCAGGGAGTGGGGCTGTATAACGCGCTCGAAGTCGATGTGAAGAGGTCGTTTGGACGGGGGCTGCAATTCCGCGGCAATTATTCCTACTCGAAGAATCTGGATGACGGCTCGGCATGGAACACGAGCGTCAGCGGCAATACGCCTGCTTATGTCGAGTTTCCGCTGCGGCCCAAGATGGATTGGGGTCCGGCGGCCACGGATCTGCGCCACGCGGCTTCAATCAACGGCAGCTATGAATTGCCCTTCGGTCCGCAACGGCGTTTCCTGAGCCATGCATCTGGTCCCGTGAACCTGGCGGCGGCAGGATGGGCAGTCAGCGCGATCGTGAATGTTCAGTCGGGATTTCCATTTTCGCCGCAGCTTGGGTATAACCCGACCGGCAATGGCGACACGCGCAACCCAGTGCGTCCGAACTGGAATCCGGACTTCACTGGCAAGCTGTACCCGCGTACTGCGACCCAATACTTCAATCCCTCAGCATTTCTGCCGCCGGCCGCGGGAACCTATGGAAACGTGTCACGCGATGCGCTGAACGGGCCGGGATTGGCCGAGGTTGATTTTTCCGCGGCGAAGAACACGCGCATCACGGAGCGAACACAGCTGCAGTTCCGCGCGGAGTTCTTCAACGTTCTGAACCATACGAACTTTCTAACGCCGAACGAGGTCGTGTATTCGTCGGCGACCGCGGGCATTTCGCCGACGGCGGGCGTGGTGACGGCTACGTCGACCACTTCGCGGCAGATCCAATTTGGCGCGAAGCTCCAGTTTTAGGGCGCATAGATCGAGGTTCTGCGATTCGGGCGGCGGCGGAAGAGCGCTGCCCGGCTTCATTTTCAACTGCTGAAGTTCGGATACGAGCTCCATCATTACAGCAGCGCAAATGAAAGCGACGATCACACTCTCGGAATCCAGTTCATCACCACGTTCCACAAATCCGCCGGCCGGGAATAGCGGCGTATCCAATCAAATCACCAGATTCTGACGCGGTCGTCGGGAGCGAGATAGAGCTTCTGGCCTGGCTGGACATCGAAAGCCTTGTACCAGGCATCGGAGTTGCGGACGATATCGGCGCGAAACTGGGCGGGCGCGTGCGCATCGACGAGGACCTGATTGCGCGCGGCGGCTTCGCGTGTTTTGGAGCCCCAGTTCTGCCCGAAAGCGATATAGAACTGCTGATCGCCGGTGAAACCGTCGATGGTGGGAGCTTCGGCGCCGTTGAGTGAAGCCCGGTAGCCCTCATAGGCGGCGGCAATTCCGCCAAGATCGGCGATGTTCTCGTCGATGGTCTGCTTGCCATTGACGTGAACGCCGGGAAACAACTCGTAGGCGTCGTATTCCTTTTCGAGCTTGACGGCGGCTTCGTCGAAGTGGGCGCGATCGGCGGGCGTCCACCAGTTGCGAACGCGGCCGGAGGCATCGAAGTCGCTGCCTTCTTCGTCGAAGGTGTGGCTGATTTCGTGGCCGATGATAGAGCCGATGGCGCCGTAGTTGTCGACGGCCGGGCGATCGGGATCGAAGAAGGGCGGCTGCAGGATGGCAGCGGGGAAGTTGAGAGCGTTCTGTAGAGGCAATTCGACGGCGTTGACGGTTTGCGGTGTCATGCACCACTCATGCCGGTTGACGGGCGTGCCGATGCGAGCCTCTTCGAAATGCAGCTTCCACTCGCCGGCGCGCCACGCGTTGCCGAATGCATCGTCGGGACGAACTTCGTAGGCGGAGTAGTCGCGCCAGGTTTCGGGATAGCCGATGCCGACGTAAAGCCCGTCAAGCTTGGATTGGGCTTCGGCGCGGGTGGAGTCCGTCAGCCATGGCAAGGCGGCAAGACGCTTGTGGTACGCGGCGATGAGGTTCGCGACCATGGCCTGCGCCTTGGCCTTGGCTTCAGGCGGGAAGTACTTCTGCGCGTAGATCTGGCCGACCGCATCGCCGAGGTAGGCATTGACCACGGCAATGGCGCGCTGCTCACGCGGGCTTTGCTGCTGGACGCCGCCGAGGGTCTTGCCGAAGAAATCGAAGACTTCGTCGTTGAAGGCGCTGGGCAGGAAGGCCGCGTAGTCGTCGACCAGATGGTAGGCGAGCCAATCTTTCCAGGTGTCGATGGGCGTGGAGGCGACGAGGGCTGATTCGCCGGTGAGAGCTGTCGGGGTCCAAACCATGAATTCCTGCTGATGCGCGAGGCCGGCGCCTTCGAAGTAGGCATTCCAGTCGAGACCGGGAGCCTTGGAGGCAAAGTCGGTGCGTGTCCAGACATTGTTGGCCTTGGCAATGATTTCGATTTCGGCCAGAGTGATGTGGGTCTCGGCTATCGCGCGCTCAAGGGCGACGATGCGGGCCGCGCGGGCATCGTTGTTGTCGAACCCTGCGAGCCGGAGCATGGCCGCGACGTGTGGTGTGTATTTCGCGCGGATCTGCTGCATGCGCGGGTTGTCGGCGAGGTAGTAGTCGCGGGTGGGCAGTTCGATGCCGCCCTGCAGCAGATAAGGCATGTAGCGGCTCGAGTCGCGGAAGCCGGGGGCCACCCACATGCCGAAGAGATTGGGGGTGTGGAAGACGGCGTTATTGAGCATGTCGACGTCGGCGCGGAGGGTTTTGCCGAGGGCGAACGAAAGCTGCTTGCGGTCGTGGATGGCGGCGATGTCGGCCAGGTGCGATTTCAGAGGTTCGATGCCTCGGGCTTCGATTGCGGACTCATGGATGAATGCGCTGTAGAGATCGGCGATCTTGCGCTGGTCGGAACCGGCGGGAGCTTCGGATTTTGAAGCTTCTTCGATGATGCCGGCGGTGCGTTTGCGGCTGATATCGCTCAGCGTCGAGAAGATGCTGAGCCCAGCGCGGTCGGGCGGAACCTGAGTGCGATCAAGCCAGGCTCCATTGGCGTAGAGGTAGAAGTTGTCGCCCGGCTTGATGGCGGTGTTGATGTGGTCGACGGCAATGCCGTGCGGCGGCTCGGAGGTCTCGGCGGTTTGGGCAAAGATGGCGGAGGGAATGAGCAAAGCAGCCGCGAACAGGAAAAACCGGAGCGGCGAGATGCGCGAACAAAGAGGGCGGGTGGGAGAGTTGGACGGGAGGATCATCGTATAGGAGAACTCCTTATCAGAACGAACCTACGATTGTACGTCGCAGCCACGGCAGGGACGAGGAGCCTGGGGCGAGTTGATGCTGGGCTGGGACCGATGGAGACAAGCTTGTTATCCACCGCTTCCACACGCGGCGAGATGAGCGAGTTCTATGCTTGAGTCCAGTGAGCGACTTTGCCCAGAGCGTGAAGCAGCAGGCCGACATCGTAAAGATTGTCGAGGGATATATCCGGCTGCGGAAGGCGGGTGCGCAGAACTACTCCGGGCTTTGCCCGTTTCATAAGGAAAAATCGCCGTCGTTCAGCGTGCACTCGGTGCGTCAGTTCTACCACTGCTTCGGCTGCGGCGTCTCGGGCGACGTGTTTGCGTTTGTGGGAAAGATCGAGAACGTGGGCTTTCCAGAGGCGGTGCGGATCGTGGCGCAAAAGTGCGGCATTCCGCTACCCAAGAGGGAATTCGCCACGCCGGAGCAGGCGGCAGAGGCACGCCTTCGGACCAAGCTGCTGGAACTGCACGAGACGGCTGCGGCGTGGTTTGAGGAGCAATTGCGCGGGCCCGAAGGGGCGCTGGCCCGCGAATATCTGGCGGGGCGAGGCATGTCTCCAGAAGGAATGAAGACGTTTCGGGTCGGCTACGCGCCGGACAGCTTCGGCGCGCTGCGCGAGCGGCTGAGCGGGATGGCGGACGAGGCGACGCTGCGGGCAAGCGGACTGTTTAGCTCCAAAGAGCAGGGAGACGGAAGCCAAGGGCCGATCTATGACCGGTTCCGGAAGCGTGTGATGTTCCCCATCTGCAACGAGGGCGGGCGGGTGATCGCGTTCACGGCGCGGACACTGGAATCGGGCGAGAAGGCCGGGCCGAAGTACATCAACTCGCCCGAGACGCCGCTCTATTCCAAGGGGATGGTGCTGTTCAACCTGGACAAGGCAAAGACGGCAATCCGGCAGGCGGAGTTTGCGCTGCTGGTCGAAGGGCAGATGGACTGCATCAGCGTGTTTCTGCGAGGGATTCAGAACGTGATAGCGACAAGCGGAACGGCATTCACGGAGCAGCAGGTGGCGATCCTGAAGCGGCACACGCAAAATGTCGCGGTGAATTTCGATCCCGATACGGCCGGAGCGAATGCGGCGGAGAAGTCCATCGGGCTGCTGACGGAAGAAGGGTTCAACATCAAGATCGTGACGCTGGACGGCGGGCTGGATCCGGACCGGTACATTCGCGAGCGGGGTGTGGATGAGTACAAGGCGGCGGTGCGGGCGGCGCGAAGGCAATCCGATTACCTGATTGAACGGGCGCGAGCCCAGTTTCCCGGAGCCAGCGCGGAGCAGAAGGTGAAGCAGATGAACTTTCTGTTGCCGCACATCCGCCGGATGCCGGAGAAGCTGGCGCGGGACCAGTTTGCTGCGGATGCGGCGCAGAAGCTGGGGATCGATTCTGCCGTGATGCGGGAGGAACTGCGGCAGGCGGCGCTGCGGCGGCGGGACCATATCGAGGCGCGCCCAACTGGGCTGACCGAGGTGGAGCGGGTGCTGCTGAGGGCACTGGCGATTACCGATCCGGAGCACGAGGAGGCGCGGCGAACCGCGGCCGAGGCGATCCGTAGGCAACCTCATTTATTTGAGGGACTTCAGGTGCTTACAACACTTCAAAGGCTGGCTGATCGGGAGGCGCGGGATCCGATGGAGGTGGTGGAGGATGACGCCCAACGGGCACTCCTGGCAGAGGCTCTCCTGGCCGAGACCGAGCCGCCGTCTGATGCGGCGGTAATCGGGGCGGTCGTGAGCCTTGAGAAGCGGCTGATCGAGAGCCAGATCCGCGACGTGCGGGCGCAGATAGCCGAGGCGGAGCGGCGGGGCGACTTTGCTGAGTTGGCTGTCTTGACCCAACGCAAGCTGGAACTGGACCGGGCGCTTCGCGGGCTGCAGCGGCCCGTTGATCCGGATCGATAGGACGGAGTGTCGGATGCCAAAGTGTTCATTCCTTGCGCCGTTTCGTCCATCTGCGGCGTCTAAATATGTAGGAACAGAGCGGGTGGAGCGAGGAAGGCTGCCCGGCCCGGTCCCGATTTCGGCTCGGAATAGCGGTAATAATGCTGAGCCGGACGACGATTTTGACTTGGCGGTTGCCAGGCGGACTGTGGTAATCTATTGATCTCTGTGCGGATGCGCGCCCTCCATGCCCCACACATGAGCTGCGGCTCGCGGGCGATCCAGGCGAAACCCTGAAGCGTTGTCATCCGGTTCCGAGCAACTACCTCAGACCGCTTTTTTGCGGGAGACCGCAGGTCTGTGTATGCACGTTTGTGGATGACGTGTGTACCCGGGCGAGCATCGTTGCGCGAGCGATGCCAGAGCAAAACCGAAGGCGTGCGCTTGAGGGTTGAATTGAAGGCGCCCAAAGGGGAGGCGTCCTGCCGGGTTCTATCGGGTTTTGCGCTAAAGTTGTTCGCGCTGGAGAGTAGGAAACATTGGCTATCGACGAAAAATTCGAACACGACATTGACAACCTAATCGAGGCCGGGAAAGAGAAGGGTTACCTGACCTACGGGGATGTCAACGACATGTTGCCGGAGGAGATCAGCTCGGCCGACGACATGGACGATCTGCTGACGACCATCGGCAGCCAGGGCATCGATCTTCTCGATCAGCCCAAGTTCGGCGACAAAGAATTCGAGATGGAGGAGGGCGGCGAAGACGTTGAGCTCGACCTGACGCCCGGAACTCTCGAAAAAACCAACGACCCCGTCCGCATGTATTTGCGCGAGATGGGCACCGTCCCGCTGCTGACGCGCGAAGGCGAAGTGGAAATCGCGAAACGCATTGAGCGCGGACAGATGCGCGTGATGAAGGCGATTTCGCGTTCGCCCATTGTAATTCGCGAAATCGTGGCGCTGGGCGAAGACCTGAAGCGCGGCGTTCGCAACGTGAAGGAAGTGGTCGTCTTCGACGAGGAAGAGCTGACGGAAGACGTGGTCGTGGCGCGCGTGAAGTCGACGGTGGCGCGCATCGATGCGCTGGTCAAGCACCAGAAGAAGATTGCGCAGCTGGAAGAGAAACTTGCATCTGCGAACAGCAAGACGAGCCAGCGCGAGCTGCGGCGTACGCGCTGGGCCATTGCGCGCGAAAAGGTGTATGTGTCGCGGATCGTTCGCGAGCTGAAGTACACGGGCCTGGAGCGCAAGCGGCTGCTCGACAAGGTCAACAAGACCGTGGACACCATGCGCACGCTGGAGCGGCAGATTCGTTCGCTGGAGCAGAAGCATGAGGCCAGCAAGAGCGAAGAGCTGCGCAAAGAGTACAGGCGCCAGCAGAAAAACTGCCGTGCCGACTTGGAAAAGATCGAAGGCGATGCGGGCGTAGCGATCGCGGAGCTGAAGCGCACGCAGCGCGAGATGATCCAGGGCGACATGGATGCCGAGCAGGCCAAGCGCGAGCTGATCGAGGCGAACCTGCGACTGGTCGTATCGATCGCGAAGAAATACACGAACCGCGGACTGCAGTTCCTCGACCTGATCCAGGAAGGCAATATCGGCCTGATGAAGGCGGTGGACAAGTTCGAGTACCGGCGGGGATACAAGTTCTCGACGTACGCGACGTGGTGGATCCGGCAGGCGATTACGCGCGCCATTGCGGACCAGGCAAGAACAATCCGCATCCCGGTGCATATGATCGAAACGATCAACAAGCTGATCCGCACGAGCCGTCAGCTGGTGCAGGAACTGGGTCGTGAGCCGTCGAGCGAAGAGATCGCGCGGAGGATGGATATTCCCGTGGCGAAGGTGCGCAAGGTGCTGAAGATCGCGCAGGAGCCCATCTCGCTGGAAACGCCGATCGGCGAAGAGGAAGACTCGCACCTGGGCGACTTCATCGAAGACCGGCAGGCTGTTTCGCCGAGCGAAGCTGTCATCAGCGTGAATCTGAAGGAGTACACCTCGCAGGTGCTGCGCACGCTGACGCCGCGCGAGGAGCGGGTGATCAAGATGCGGTTTGGCCTGGAGGACGGAAGCGAGCACACGCTGGAAGAAGTAGGTCAGAGCTTCCAGGTCACGCGCGAACGCATCCGGCAGATCGAAGCGAAGGCGCTGCGCAAGCTGCGCCATCCGAGCCGGAGCCGCAAACTGAAGGCGTTCGTGGAAGGCGTCAAAGAGATGTAACTTTCACCCCATCGACGAAGACCTGTCGATGGGAACCCCGGCACCTGCGATGGGAGCGGCTGCCTTCGGCGCATTTCAGAGAATGTACGTGGAGCGGGAGAACGAACGCAGCAAAAGCCGCAACCGAAAGGTTGCGGCTTTTGCTTTTGTGCGAAATGCTGTCTGGGGTGCGACGGGCTATGATAGGCCTGCGTTGGACACACACCAATGAGCCTATCCGCAAGGGCCAGTTCCACCGAAGAGATTGCCGGCTGGCGCGAAATGTATCGTGCCGAAATGAAGTGTCAGGTCGTGCATGACAACATGCACTTTCGTCCGGAATGGACCGAATCGTACCTGCTCGAATCTGATGATGCGATTGCAGGCTACGGATCGGTGCTCATTGCCGGTCCCTGGACCGGAACGCGGACCCTGTTCGAGTTCTACGTCATGCCTCAATTTCGCTCCTTAAGCTTCGCTCTGTTCGAGTGCCTGCTGGCAACCAGCCGCTCCGATGCGATGGAGATTCAAAGTAACGACTCTCTGATCACGGTTATGTTTCACACGTATGCGCGCAATGTGGAGTGCGAGAGCATCGTCTTTGCCGACCAGCTCACGACCTCGCTCAAAGTCGAAAATGCGCAAGTGAAACAGCGCCCAGGCGCGGCCAGCGAATTCGATCTCGAAGTGAACGGCGAGGCGGTGGGCAACGGCGGAATCCTGTATCACTACAATCGCCCTTATGGCGATGTCTTCATGGAGATTGCTGAGAACCACCGTTTGCGCGGCTATGGCAGCTATCTCACGCAAGAGCTGAAGCGCATTTGTTACGAGCGCGGCGGCATTCCGGCGGCACGCTGCAATCGCCAGAATGTTCATTCGCGGAAGACTCTGCAGAAGGCCGGCTTCGTTCCGTACTCCCTTATCCTGCTGGGCAAACTTTGAAGTCTCACGGCGTATTGCATCCGGGGATGGTAACGACCGTCTTGCGCGGCGCACCAACGCTCTGCTAAAACGTTTTGCTTGGAGTTCTGAACGCTTTTCAGAGGAAAGAGGAAGCCATCATGAAGAGGATTACACGCCGGCAATTTGGAAAGAACATGGCTGTTACGGCAGCTGCCGCCTGCGCAGGTTATTCGTTGCCGAAGTTCGCCTGGGGCGAGCCCCACCCCGCGCCGCTGCACTTTCCTGAGGGATTTCTGTGGGGATGCGCGACGGCCGCGTACCAGATTGAAGGGGGCGCGCACGATGACGGGCGCGGACCTTCGACGTGGGATGTGTTCTCGCATACGCCGGGAAAAACGCACGACGGCGACACGGGCGACGTGGCGGATGACTCATATCACCTCTACAAGGAAGACGTGCAGTTGCTGAAGGCGCTGGGTGTTGGCGGATACCGGTTTTCGGCCTCCTGGTCGCGCGTGTTCCCGACCGGGAAGGGCGAGATGAACCAGAAGGGACTCGACTACTACAACCGCCTCGTGGATGAGCTGCTCGCCAATCACATCACGCCCTACATCACGCTCTTTCATTGGGACACACCGGCGGCGCTGCAGGGAGGGTGGCAATCGCGCGACACGTCGAAGGCGTTCGCCGATTATGCGGGGTTCATGGCCAAGCATCTCGGCGATCGCGTACATCACATCATGACCACGAACGAGTTTGTATGCTTTACCGACCTGGGCTATAAAACCGGCCAGTTTGCGCCGGGGCTGAAACTCGGGGCAGCCGAAGTCAACCAGATTCGTCACCACGCCATCCTGGCGCATGGTCTTGGAGTGCAGGCGATCCGCGCCAATGCGCCAAGTGGAACCAAGGTGGGCCTGGCTGAGAATACCAACGTCTATGTGCCCGCCATCGAGACGCCGGAGAACGTTGAGGCGGCTCGCAAAGCAACGCGAATGGGTGCGGCGCCGTTCCTTACGGCATTGATGGAAGGCAAATATATCGAGGCCTATCTGGAACGGGAGGGCGCGAACGCTCCGCATGTCGAGGCGGATGATTTCAAGGCGATCGCGAGTCCGCTCGATTTCGTTGGAGTGAATATTTACACACCGTTATTCGTGGAAGCCGACGATTCGAAGCAGGGCTACAAGGAGATTCCGTATCCGACATCGCAGCCAAAAATGGCGTCACCATGGATCCTGTTGGCGCCGGAATGCCTGTACTGGGGCGTGCGCAATGTGGTGGATCTGTGGAAGATTCCGGAGGTTTACATCACGGAGAATGGAACATCGTCTGATGACGTGCTGAAAGCGGATGGACACGTCGAGGATGTGGACCGGATCATGTATCTGCGGAATCACCTCACGCACCTGCACCGGGCGGCTTCGGAGGGCTATCCCGTGAAGGGCTACTTCCTGTGGAGCCTCATGGACAATTTCGAATGGGCCGATGGGTACAGCAAGCGGTTCGGCCTGCATTACGTGGACTTCAAGACGGAGAAGCGGACGCCCAAGCTGAGCGCGGCGTGGTACAAGGAGGTGATCGCGAAGAACGCGGTGGAGTAGGGGCGGCTCGTTGCATCTCCTCATGAATTGGCGACGAGGTAGGTTAGCTGACTGCGGATCCCAATTCCGCGATCTCGGCGGGTGTGAGTTGCAGGCCTGCGGCGGCGATGTTTTCTTCGAGATGCGCAACCTGCGATGTGCCCGGGATGGGCAGCATAACCGGCGATCGTTGAAGCAGCCAGGCGAGTGAAATCTGCGCAGGCGTGGCGTGGTGGAGGGCGGCGATGCGGGCGAAGCTCTGCGCCGCGGGGTGATCCGGCTTGAGCAACTTGCCTGCGGCGATGGGATACCAGGGCAGGAAGGCGATGCTGCGCGCTTCGCACCACCTCAGAGTCTCTTCGTGGCGGCGGTCGGCGAGCGAATAGCGATTCTGAATTGAAACAATCGGCACGATCTTCTGTGCTTCTTCAATCTCCGACGGCGTCACTTCGCTGAGGCCGATGTGCCGAATCTTGCCCTGCTCCTGCATCTGTCGCAAGGCTCCGAGTGATTCTTCGAGCGGCGTGCGCGGATCAATGCGATGCAACTGGTAGAGTTCGATGCGCTCGAGCTTGAGGCGGCGCAGGCTCATCTCGATACATTGGATCAGATAGCCCGCGCGGCCCACATATTCGGTCTTGGCCGGACCCTGGCGCGTGATGCCGCCCTTGGTGGCGATGACGAGCCCGACTGGGTAAGGATGCAGCGCTTCGCAGATCAGGCGTTCGGCGATCTCGGGGCCGTAGGCATCGGCGGTGTCGATCAGGTTGACGCCGAGCTCGACGGCGCGGCGCAGAACGCGGCGACATTCTTCGGGGTCGCGCGGCTCTCCCATGCGCCTTCGCCGACAAGCCGCATGGTGCCGTAGCCGAGGCGATGGACCGAAAGGTCGCCGCCGAGAAGAAGGGCGCCGCTGGACGCGACTGAAGGGCTGGCCATCATGATTCGATGCTATGCGATGAGGGAAAGCTCTCAGCTATCAGCTTTCAGTTGGGGCCAGAGCGCGGGACAGTGGCCTGGGAACTCGAGCACTACGAATCGCGTATGTTTTAATGCAAGCAACGCAAGGAGGAACGCCATGGGCAGCATTCCGTACCCGAATCCGCAGGCGGTGTTCTATCAGCAGTACGAGTCGGTGCGCCGGGATGAGGTGGTCGGGATCCTGCTGTCGCTGTTCCTGGGCACATTCGGCATTCATCATTTTTATCTACGGCGAACCGGGCTTGGCATCCTGTATTGCTGCTTCTGCTGGACGGGGGTCACGACGTTTCTGGGATTTGTGGAATGTTTCTTTATGCCGGGGCGGGTGCGCGAATTCAATGCGATTCAAGCAGCGGGGATTGCGGCGGCGCTGGGGATCGCTGTACCGCCCTTTGGATGGCCGGTGACGGTGAATGTGACGGTACCTCCCGCGGGAGCGCCAGGTGCGGCTCCTTCAGCCGGCTTTGCGCCGGCGTCGAGCTTTTCGCCGGTTGTGGCCGGGTTTGGGCCGGCTCAGCCAGGAACGCTGATTGCGTGCAATCGCTGCCATACGACGAATCCGCAGGGGGCGAGGTTCTGCGCGGGATGCGGGACGGCGCTCAGTTAAGCTGACAGGATTTGCTTTCGGGGCGGGCGTTTTGGAGAATCAAGGTTGGGCAGGGACCTGAGATTGCTCCTAGCCCGGAAACTCCCGGAACGTGCGGATGGCACAAGTTTCTTCACCAAAAGAGCAAAGCGACTTAAACGAGATCGACGCGCTGTTTCGCGACGCCGGGCTGGTGAGGCGTCGTCGCGGGAAGGCCCTGCGTCCCAAAGAGGATCGTCTCGATCGCGCTGCGCCCGATGAACTTCTGGTGCCCGCACCGGAGCCGACCATAGCTGCAAATGGCGTGGAGTGGCTGCCAGTACCCGAGTGGCAGAAGCTAAGTTGGCTGTGGGCCGGGTTCAGCACGCGGCGGGGCGGCGAAAGCCGCGTCTATTGCGGCGAAGGCGCGAGTCCGGAACTGAACCTCGGGTTTACGGCCGAGGACAGCCGCGAGATCGTGCTGCGCAATCGCCGGCTCCTGGCGGAAACGGTGACGGGAGACGCGGGGACGCCGCTGATCACGGTGCGCCAGTTTCATTCGAACCTGGTGGTACGCGTTGGACGCGACGACGCGAGCCGCGATCGGCCGCGCAAAGCGGATGGATTGATGACGGATGAGCCCGGGTTGCTGCTGGGCGTGCAGACTGCCGATTGCACTCCGGTGCTGGTGGCCGATCGGAAGCGAAGGGCTGTGGCGGCTTTCCACGCGGGGTGGCGCGGGACCGTGAAGCGCATCGTGGAACTAGGCGTGGGCCGGATGCGGATTGAGTTTGGGTCGAGGCCCGAGGATTTGACTGCCGCTGTGGGGCCGGGGATCGGGTGTTGCTGCTATGCGGTGGGTGAGGAAGTGCTTTCGGAGTTTGAATCGCAGTTTGTCTATGCGCGGGGGCTGTTTCACGAGGTCTTTGACAGCGACGCCGTTCGGACGAAGTACCCGATGCTGTTTTTGACACAGCGGGCGCCGGGCCACTCGCCGATTGGGCCGAGTTTGCACCTGGACGTAGCTGAGGCGAATCGGCGGCAACTTCTGGATGCCGGACTGAAGCCACGCGCCATCCGGATGATGGGAGGCTGCACGAATTGCGAGGGCGATTTATTTTTCTCGCACCGCGGTTCGCACGGACGTGCCGGACGCATGCTGAGTGTGATCGGCATGCGCCCGCGAGGATGAAAGCATTGGGAAACGGATGAGAACAGGCCTAGGAAGCCGCGGCAGCTTCTCCCGGATTGACGAGGTCGCGCAATTCTTTTGAGGGCTTGAAGTAAGGCACACGTTTGGCGGGAACTTCGACGCGTTCGCCCGTCTTCGGATTCCGGCCAATGCGGGGATTGCGCTGGCGGATGCGGAAAGAGCCGAAGCCGCGGATTTCAATCTTGTCTCCGCGCTGAAGCGCAGAGATCACGGAATCGAAGACCGTCTCGACGATGACCTCGCCGTCGCGGCGAGTCAGATCTCCGAGGCGGGTGACCTTCTCAACCAGATCTGCCTTTGTCATTTGCAACAACCTCCGCTCACAGCATAATCGGATTCCGGCCGGGGTTCTGTCAAAAAAATTGGGTTGATTGAGAAGAATTGCTCCTTTTGCTTCAAAGGGTTGGCCGGGGTCCTGGGAACGCGGGCGGGTTCGGCACGGGGGGCTTGGCGGGGTTATTCTATCGAGAGCCTTGCCAACGGGGGACCAGATCGAAGCGGGAAGGAGCGTTCGATTTGTCGCAGTTTCCGCAATACAGCATCGTTATTCCGGCCTTCAACGAGAAGGCGCGCATTCTGGCGACTCTCGAAGCCGTGGTGAGCTGTGTGCGGGCACAGGGCTGGCAAGCTGAAGTGATCGTGGTGAATGACGGCTCAACCGACACGACGGCAGCGCTGGTGCGCGAATTTGCCAAGCATTCGCCCGAGGTGCGGCTCATCGAGAATCCTGGAAACCGGGGCAAGGGGTACAGCGTGCGGCACGGGATGCTGGAGGCAGTGGGCGACGTGGTGATGTTTACGGACGCTGACCTGTCGGCGCCGATGGACGAGGCGGATCGGCTTTTTGCGGCCATTGCCGCTGGAGCCGATATTGCCATCGGATCGCGCTGGCTCGAAAGCGGGCGCCAGACGCACAGGCAACCGCTCTACCGGCAGTTCTTCGGGCGCTGCTTCAACGCGGTTTGCCGGATGGTGATGCGGTTGCCATTCGCCGATACGCAGTGTGGGTTCAAGGCATTTACGCAAAGAGCCGCGCAGACCGTCTTTCAGCTCCAGACGATTGAACGATGGGGATTTGATCCGGAAATCCTTTTCATCGCGCTCAAGCGCGGTCTGCGGATCCAGGAAGTCCCTGTGAGTTGGGCTCATGATGAGCGCACGCGCATGAGCTACCTGAAAGACGGCCTGCAAATGCTGAAAGAGCTGGCCATCGTGCGCTGGAACGCCCTCACGGGCAAGTACAGCAGGCGAATCGATACGACATTGCGCGCCGGCGAGTCACGCTAAGCTGCGGACGCCGGAACTATGCCATGTCCTGTGACGAACCGTCCGGATCGATCCCAATCCAACTAGCGGATCATCTTGCTGTCGCCAGGCTTAATGCCTCCGCAGTCGGAGCCCAGATAGTGTGATGTCATGTTGACCGTCACGGTCATGGGTTGGGGCAGATTTGGATCGGACATTTTCATGACCACCGTTCCATGCGCGTGCTCGGCGCTGTCGATCAAGATATCGACATGCGTACTGTTGGCTCCTCCGCGCGATTCCTGACAGGCTTCGTCGAATGAAACTTCGTGAGCATCCTGGTGCACGTTTGAGAGGGTGCAATTGTGTTGCATCCTGGCATTGAATCCCTGGATGTCGCTCCTCCAATGCTCCGCGGTCAGGCAGGCTTGGGTGGCATGATCCCGGCCCATTGCGGCGGCCATGCCGGCCATGGGCGTGTTTTCGACTCCTGTGACGGTCGAGGTGGTTTCGGTTTGCCAGAGACCCATGGTTACGGGCGGAGCTTCGGATAACTGGGCGGTGGCGACGAATGCGAAGGCTGCAAACAAGATCGGGAAGGCTGCTTTAGCGGGACGGCGGACGTTCATAGCGGGATCCTTGCGGGAAGATTGGCCTGCACCGGCAGGCGGTGAATGCAGCTTTGTAGCACAAAACGAGAGAGGTTCGCCAGCAGGGGGTTGTGAATCCCGCCTGCTCGTGGAGCCCCTAAGGCAGATGGTAGGGTGGAGTGCAACGGAGGTCAGTGCATTGTATGGGCTTGCGCGCGGTCCGGCGGCGACTATGGCGGTTTTTGGCAGCCGTCTTTCTGGTAGGTGTCTGGCAGTGGACCGGCGGCTTTGCCGAGGCGCAGAGCTTTGACGCCACGCACATTAAACAGCCGGTGGATCTGGACGCGACGTGGCTGGTGCATGGAGGCGACGATCCGGCATTTGCGTCGCCGCAGTTGGACGATTCGCATTGGCTGCGGTTCGATCCTCGGACTTCGGTTGACAGTGTGCTGAAGAGCCGGCCGGCGGTGGTGTGGTACCGGCTTCATATGAAGGTCGACCCGTCCCAAAAAGGGCTTGCCCTGAACGAGATGAACATCTCGCGTGCCTTCGTGCTCTACGTCCGCAGATCGGTATCGCGATCGCGCGCCGTGAGAATGATTTTCCCATTGGCGTCGGCAACGAAGCTGGATCCGCCGTAGGTCTGGCCTGTCCAAGGGCCGTGTGTCATTTCGCCGACGAGGTCCACGCCTGCCATCGGACACTTGAGCTGGGCGGAACGGGTGCTGACGAGGTTTTCAAGCTGCTTTGAGTGTTGCGGCCATTGGTCATCGGGCGCGGCCCAGCCATAGGGGACAAGCACGAGATCGGGCTTGAGAGATTTGAGACGCTCAAGGTAAGCGCCGGTGAAGGTGTCGGCGCAGATGAGGACGCCGATGCGCCCGAATTCTGTTTGAACAACGCCGATGTCTTCAGGGCGGCCCTGCGTATACGGCGGCGTCATCAATTCGGGAAGCACATTGATCTTGCGATGCTTCCAGAGAAGCTTGCCCGATTTGTCGACGAGAATGGCGGAGTCGTAGAGCTTGTCGCCATCCTTTTCGTCGAGGCCGATGGCGATCATGATGTGGTGCTTGCGCGCGAGGGTGGCGATGCGGTCGCTGTCACTGCCGGGGATCGGGGCGGCGAGTTGATGGGCTTCGGGGTTTTCCCAGCCGAGGATCGAGGATTCCGGAAAGATGGCGATGTCGGCATGCTGGACTTCGGCGGCCTCAAGAGCGTACTCGATGCGGCGGAAGTTGCCCTCCCGGTCGCTGTCGATGACGAGAATCTGGCATATCGCGAGGCGAGCGGTTTTGTGCAGCGCTGCGCTTTGGCTGAACGCAGGGATGGACATCGTGAGCATAAGAGGAAGGATTAGAGCTTTTGGTGTCACTGGCTGTCTCTTGATGGTTCGACGGGGGTCTGTATCTTTCGTTGCGATGATACGCCGTCTCTGCGGCGACTGACCGGCGTCTTTATGCAGTAGCTGTTTTGGCTACGGAATGGAGTCCGCGTGCCTCGATCTCGAAGTCGCGCATCTTGTACTTCTGGATTTTGCCGGAAAGCGTGGCGGGGAACTCATCGACGAAGCGGACGTGTTCGGGAATCTTGTAGTAGGCGATCTGGCCCTGGCAGAAGGCGCGAATCTCTTCTTCGGTTGAGTGTTCGCCCGGGCGCAGCCGCACCCATGCCGCGACGATCTCACCCAGACGCGCGTTGGGAATGCCGACGACGTGCACTTCGGCGATCCTGGGATGGGTGTAGAGAAATTCTTCGACTTCGCGGGGATAGATATTTTCGCCGCCTCGGATAATCACGTCACGCGAGCGGCCTGTGAGGTGGATACAGCCATCGGCATGCATGACGCCGAGATCGCCGGTGCGGAGCCAGCCGTCCGGCTGAATGACTTGAGCAGTGCCCTCGGGATCTCCGTCATAGCCTTTCATCACCGCGTAGCCGCGCGCGCAGATTTCACCTTGCTTGCCGACGGGCAGGGTTGCGCCGGTGGTCGTGGAAACAATCTTGATTTCGGTCTGCGGCATAGCGCGGCCCACGGTATGGACACGAATGGCGATGGTGTCGGCCGCATCGCTCATGGTCACGACCGGGGAGGTTTCAGTCTGGCCGTACGCGATGACCAACTCGTGGCAGTGCATTTCGTTCAGCACGCGGCGCATCAACTCGACCGGGCAGGGAGCTCCGCTCATCATGCCGGTGCGCAGGCTGGTGAGGTCGAAGCCGGCAAAATCCGGTAGGGCGAACTCGGCGACGTACATGGCAGGCACGCCGTAGACGGAGGTGGCGCGTTCATCGTGCACGGCCTGAAGGGTGGCGCGAGCGTCGAAGGTCCAGTTAGGCAGAATGATGGCGGCGCCGCTATAGAGGGCGGACATGGTGCCGATGACGCAGCCGTAGCAGTGGAACAGCGGAACCGGAACAACGATCCGGTCCTGCTCAGTGTAGTGAAAGCCCTGTGCAAGGAACTGCCCATTGTTGACGATGTTGTGGTTGGTGAGCATGACGCCCTTGGGCAGTCCGGTTGTGCCGCTGGTGTACTGAATATTGGCGACATCGTCGATTGCGACATGGTCGGGCAGGCGGCCGTCGGAGTCAAGAAATGCAGGCCACTCGGGAGAATCGAAATAGATGGTGTGGTTGAGGGCAAGATTGAGTCCATGGCGGGCGCGGCCGAGGATCTCCTCGTAGTCGGCGCGCCTGTCACTGTGCCAGAGAAACAGCGCTTTCATGCGCGAGCGGCCGAGTGTGTATTGCAGCTCGTGGGAGCGATAAGCGGGGTTGACGTTAACCAGGGCTGCTCCGGCGCGGGCGCAACCCATGTGCATCATGATCCACTCGATGCAGTTGGTGGACCAGAGCCCTACGCGGTCGCCGCGTCGGATGCCGAGGGACCCGAGGCCGCGCGCGACGCGGTCGGCGGCATCGCTCAATTCTGCCCATGTCATACGGCGCGATTGATGACGCGAAGCGACGGCGAGGCGATCGGGAAAACGGCTAGCTGTTCGGTGCAGCACGTCGCCGATGGTCAGCTCGAGCAGCGGACGATGGGGCCCGTGCGTGTGGCTGAGCGTAGAAGTGGGACTGGCAACCTGCATAGGGAACGATGCAAGGCAGTGTAAACCGCGCGCGAGGGATCACGTGTGATACAGCACACAGCGGGAGTGCGGAGGGGAGGCCGAATCTGGCCGCATGTCGAATACGCGACGGGAATTTCTGCAGTCCGGGACAGCCTTGGCGATGGGTTTGATGAGCGGAGCCGCAAAACGGCTGAGGGCCGAGGCTCAGCAGGCAACGAAGACGCCAACAGCGCAGACGATGGCCTCTCCTGCGATCCAGGTGCCCACGATGAAGTTCGGTCCTGTGGAGATCAGCCGGATGGTGTTGGGGGTGAATCCGCTCTACGGCTTTGCCCACTACAACAATAACTTCGCCAAAGCAATGGCGGACTGGTACACGCAGGAAAAAGTGTGCGAAGTGCTGCATCGCGCCAACAGCTTCGGGATCAATGCCTTCAATTACGTGAACATGGGACGGGCGCCGCAGGACCTGGCGCGCTTTGAGGCCGAGGGCGGCAGCATGCACCTGATTGTCCAGGTGACTGGGCGCGATGACGAAGCAGCCCTGGTAAGGGATTTGAAGCCGCTGGCGTTGCAACGGCGAGGCGAAGAAGTCGACATTGCATTTCGAAACGGAACCATGGCGAGCGAGCGTGAGTGGTGCAAGAGAGCGCGCGACCTTGGGGTGCTGGTCGGCGTGGGAACACACAAACCGGAAGTGATCGAGCTGGTGGAAGAACAGGGATGGGATGTCGACTTTTACGCCGGCTGCGTCTACAACCGCACCCGCAGCGAACAGGAGTGGCGGCAGCTTCTAGGCGGTGAACTGCCGGAGATGACGAGCGATATCTATATCCAAAGCGACCCGGCGCGGATGTACAAGGTAATCCGGCAAACGACGAAGCCTTGCTTCGCGTTCAAGATCCTGGCGGCAGGCCGAATTGCGGACGAAGGCGTAAAGTCTGCCTTTCGCACTGCGTTTGCCGGCATCAAGCCGAATGACGGAATCTACGTGGGAGTATTTCCGCGGCGCAAGGATGAGATCGAGGAGAACGCGCGGATTGTGCAGGAGATCCTCACGCAAGCATGAACGAAGTACGCTCCAGGATTCAGGCTGCCGGCTTTTCCCACTGGCCGGACTGGGCGGAACGGAAGATGGCCTCGATGACGGCCATGTTGCGGATAGCGTCTTCGAGGGGAACGGGAACCTCGGTGTTCTCGAAGACTGCTTTCGCAAAGGCGTCGCCCTGCATGGTGTATTGATCGCTGACGGGGAACACTTCAGTGCGGATACCGCTGCCGGTGAGGTCACCATTTTCATCGATGAAAAGCCGGGTCGGGCGATCTTTGGGGGCATTGAAGGGAATCTCGATTTCAATGCGGCCGCGCGTGCCGAAAAACTCGGCGCGCTGGTGAGCGATCAATTGCGTGCCGCAGGTGAAGATGGACTGGCCTGAAGGAAAATCGAGGATCGCGGAGGTGAGGCGGTCGACACGGAAAGAAGGATCGCGTTCGACTTTGGCGACCACGCGTGTTGGTTCCTCGGCGAAGGCGTAACGCGAAAGCTGAATGCAGTAGCAGCCGATGTCGTAGAGCGCGCCGCCGCCGCTCTCCACGTGATTGCGGATGTTGGCAGGATCGTTGTTGAAGTAGCTGAAGAAGCTTGAAATGGAGCGGAGGTCGCCGATGCGTCCTTCCGAGAGCAGTTCGCGCAGGCGCAACCACTGGGTATAGCTACGGATCATGAAAGCTTCGCCGATTTTGACGCCGGTGCGCTCGCGGACAGCGAGAAGTGTTTTTGCTTCGGCAACCGTCAGGCTGAGCGGCTTCTCGCAAAGCACATGCTTACCCGCCTCGGCGGCGCGCGCAGTCCATGGAACATGAAGCTGATTGGGGAGCGGATTGTAGATTGCGTCGATGTCGGGGTCGGCGAGGAGTTCTTCGTAGGAACCATAGGCCTTGGCGATTCCCAGAGTCGTCGCGGCTCTTTGGGCGCGAGCCAGATCGCGTGAAGCAATCGCGGTGACCTCGCTGAGCTGGCCGTTCTGCATGCCTGGGATAACTTTATTGACCCCGATGCGCGCGGTGCTGAGAACTCCCCAACGAAGCTTCTTCGACATGGAGCCATCATAAATGCAGCTGTTGCGAGGTAGTGTACCGGCCCAAACTCGGCGCACTCTCTGCGATACAATCCACGGGGCAGGCGAAGAGGGCAAACGGTGCAATTTTCATGGATTACGCGAAGAGCGGCGCTCCTGTTTGTGGCAGGCACAGCGGCGTGGGGTCAGAGCCCTGCGAACGCGAATACCGCATCCGCGTCTCATCATGGCGACAGCTTTCGCCTTGAAGATCACGCGATCTCCGTGCGGTGGACGGTCGCGGGAAACAAGATCGGCGATATCGTGTTTACGGATCGCCTCCACGACCGGGAGATTCCGGTTCCAGCGCCGTTCGCGATTCTCCTTCAGGACGGGACGATTTTCGATCCGGACAATCTGGCAGTGTCCGCAGAGCCGACGGTGCGAGAACTTGCATCTCAGGCGAATGCATCCCGCGCGGCAGATCAGTTGCACGGCGTGGAGGTGGATGTTCCGCTGGCCAGTGCGGATCATGCGATCGAAGCCCTGTGGTCGGTGGTGCTGCTGGACGGTTCAAATTATCTCCGGCAGCTTTTGACGATTAAGGCGAGCACCCATGATCTGGCGATCAGCCGGGTTCAACTGATTGATCTGCGTCTTGCCGGTGCTCACGTGGTGGGTTCAGTAGCGGGTTCACCCATCGTGGCGGGAGATTTGTTTCTTGGTTTTGAGCACCCGATCTCGAACAGCAAAGTGACGGGCGACAGGGCGACGGCATGGATCGATCGCGAATTGCCGCTCAAAGCAGGGCAAACCATTACCTATTCCTCCGTGATGGGCGTGGCGCGCGAGGGGCAGGTGCGCCGCGATTTTCTGGCCTATGTCGAACGCGAACGCGCGCATCCTTACCGTACGTTTCTGCACTACAACTCCTGGTATGACCTGGGGTACTTCACTCCGTACGACCAGGCGAGTGCGATGGACCGGATCAATACTTTCGGGCGCGAGTTGGAGCAAAAGCGCGGCGTGAAGCTCGATTCGTTTCTTTTCGACGACGGGTGGGACAATCACAAGTCGCTGTGGCAATTCAATTCCGGCTTTCCAGAGGGATTCGCGCCGGTGAAAGCGGATGCGGAGAAGTACGGCGCCGATCCCGGGATCTGGATGTCGCCCTGGGGTGGCTATTCGACGCCGAAGCAGGAGCGGATTGCATTTGGCAAATCGCAGGGATACGAGATTATTGGAGGGGGCTATGCGCTTTCCGGGCCCAAGTACTATGCGGCGTTCCGCGATGTCTGCTTGCAGATGATTCAGAAGTACGGCGTAAATCAGTTCAAGCTGGATGGAACGGGCAACGTGGATTCAGTGTTCCCCGGCAGCCAGTTTGATAGCGATTTCTCTGCGGCGATTCACTTGATTGGCGAACTTCGCGCGGCCAAGCCGGACATTTTCATCAACCTGACGACGGGAACCTGGCCATCACCGTTCTGGCTCATCTACGCGGACTCGATCTGGCGCGGCGGGGATGATGACAATGTGGCGGGAGTAGGCAGCTATCGGGAACGGTGGATCACGTATCGCGACGCGCAAACCTACGAGAACGTCGTCGAGAACGGGCCGTTGTATCCGCTGAACTCGCTCATGCTGCACGGAATGATTTATGCGAGGTTTCACAAGCATCTCGATAAGGATCCGGGGAATGACTTCCGCAACGAAATCAGGTCCTATTTCGGCACCGGAACGCAGTTGCAGGAGATGTACATTACGCCGTCGCTGCTGACGGATGCGAACTGGGACGATCTTGCGGAGGCCGCGAAGTGGTCACGCGCCAACGCCGATGTGTTGAAGGACACGCACTGGGTGGGAGGTAATCCGCAGTGGCTCGAAGTATACGGATGGGCCGCCTGGACGCCGCGCGAAGGCATTCTCGTGCTGCGTAATCCGAGCGACAAGCAGCAGTCCATTCAGCTTAAACTGCGGGATGCATTCGAGCTGCCGCCGCAAGCGGCGCGTGTGTTTCGCGCCAAAAGTCCATGGAGAGAGGATGCCGGCAGCGCAGCGCTGACGATCGATGCGGATGAAGCACACACGTTTCGTCTCGCGCCCTTTGAAGTGCTGACGCTGGATATGACCCCACGATGACGCCGCCGCTGACATTGCTGGTGATGGCGGCGGGCATGGGCAGCCGTTACGGGGGGTTGAAGCAGATCGATCCGGTTGGTCCGGGCGGCGAGACCATGATGGATTACTCGATCCACGATGCCATCCGGGCGGGATTCGGGAAGGTTGTTTTTGTCATCCGCAGGCAAATCGAAGAGCCATTCAAGCAGACCATCGGGGCGCGCTTCGAGAAACGGATCGAGGTGCAGTATGCGTTTCAGGAGCTTGATGCGCTTCCGCAGGGCTTTCGGCTTCCCGAGGGCAGGACGAAGCCGTGGGGCACGACACACGCCGTGCTGTCGGCGTCCGATGCGATTAGGGGACCGTTTGCGGTGATCAATGCGGACGATTTTTATGGCGCGACGAGCTATGAAGAGCTGGCGCGGCAATTGCGATCGGGGAGTGAGGACTACGCGATGGTGGGCTTTACGCTCCGCAACACGCTCTCGGAATTCGGGTCGGTGGCGCGCGGGGTGTGCGAGGTGAGCGCAGATGGGTATCTCGAGAAGGTGGTGGAGTTGACGCAGATCGAGGGCGATGGCGATGGGATCTACAGCAAAGACGCGGATGGCGGAGCACACAAGTTGAGCGGCGACGAGACCGTCTCGATGAATATGTGGGGATTCACATCATCGATCTTTGCCGAGTTGCGGGGGGAATTTCGCAGCTTTCTCGAGCGAACCGGGCCGGATCTCCGCTCGGAGTGCTATCTGCCCGACGCCGTGAATCGGATCGTGACAGGGGGCCGGGGCCGCGTGAAGGTGCTGCGGACGCCCGACACCTGGTTCGGGGCCACCTATCGGGAAGATCATGCGCGGGTGGCGGAGAGCATCAGGCGGCTCGTCGAGCTCGGCAATTATCCTGAAAGACTGTGGGCATGAACAAAGGGGACAACCTGATAGCGGTAGCGCAGCAGTTCCAGATTGATGGGGAATTCGTTTCGGCCGCCCCGTATGGGAGCGGACATATCAACGACTCGTACTGTGCGGTCTTCGACCGGCAGGGTGAACCGGCGCGCGTGATCCTGCAGCGCATCAACCACCACGTATTCAAAAACCCGGTTTTGGTGATGGAGAATATCCAGCGCGTCACGTCGCACCTGGCTCCGCAAGTGGCCGGCGAGGCAGACGAAGAGCGACGCGTTTTGCGGCTGATCGAGACATGCGATGGGTGCGCGTGGCACGTCGATCCCGACGGAAATCATTGGCGCGCGTATCGCTTCATCGATCGGGCACAGAGCTACGATGCGGTGGAACACCCGGAGCAGGCGTACCAGGCGGCGAGAGCCTTCGGACAATTCCAGCGCATGCTTGCCGACATGCCTGCACCGCGCCTGCACGATACGATTCCGGACTTTCATCACACGCCGAAGCGCTTTGAGGCGCTGGAGCGGGCGATTGCGGCGGATGTCGCGGGCCGGGCGATCGGTGCAAAACGGGAGATCGAATTTGCGCGGGCTCGCCAATCGATCACCGGTGTTTTGCTCGATGCGAATCTGCCGGAACGCGTGACCCATAACGACACGAAGTTCAATAACGTATTGCTTGATGATGCAACGGGCGAAGGCATTTGCGTGATTGATCTCGACACCGTGATGCCGGGACTCGCACCTTACGATTTTGGCGACATGGTGCGGACGACGACGAGCCCCGCGAAGGAAGACGAGCAGGATTTGTCGAAGGTGAGTCTTCAGTTCCCGATGTTTGAGGCGCTGGTCCGTGGTTATCTGAGCTCGGCGGGAAGCTTTCTGACGAACGCGGAGAAGGAGCAACTTGCCTTTTCGGGCAAGCTGATCACTCTTGAGATTGGCCTGCGTTTTCTGACGGACCATCTTTCCGGGGACACGTATTTCAAGGTGCATCGCGAAGGACACAACCTCGATCGCGCGCGCACGCAGTTCAAACTCGTCGAGTCCATTGAGCACCAGGAAGAGAGCATGACGCGCCTGGTGGAATCGATCGGCGCGTAAACCTCGAAGGCCCTGGTCCTGCGGCGGAGGTTCACGGCGGCGACTCATCGTCGTCGGGCTCGTACCTTGGCACCTCCATCTGGTTGAACAGGCTGGGGAATTTTTTGACGAGATGTGTCAGCACACGGTAAGCGATACGGACCGAGTGTTCGACTTCGGCATCCCATTCCGGCTGGCTCGCCGTGCATTCGACATCGCGCGACCATCGAGCCGTGCGGATGGCGAGAACCAGGCTGCCGGCGATGAGCAGGCTTGGTCCAAGCTTGACGTAATCGACTTGCTGGTGAAAGCCGGCGATGCGCCCCCGCCCATTGTAGGCGAACAAAAGACGAAAATATGGCAGAACTCGAAGAAGTTGTGGATTGCCTGCAAACCGGCAGGATCTAGAACGCTTGCGTTCCGATGCCGACGCTTGCGGGGTCGAGCGAGTTCAGGCTGCGGCAAATTCCTTCGTCCCTTGCGGGATGGCTTCCGCGGCGCGGATGGGGACAATGGGGCCGGTCACGGTGAAGGAATTCAGACCATAGAGGGACACCGCTGTCTCGATGCCGCCGCCCACGATGGTCAGCCTGGTGCGGGAAAGAAACAGGAGGACGATGGACGATTCGACGTGGTCGCGAAAGCGCAGGGTGCCGTAGCTATACCGTCGGCCGGGGGTGCCATTTTCGACGTCCTGCAATTCGATCAGGTTGAAGTAGACCGCAATCTTGCCGCCGCCCGGCCAGGAAAGGATGCCGGGTTGATCGAGAATTTGAAGGGTGGTCTTGGTTCTCAGGTTCGGCTGAAAAAGGTTCATCGCTCAGGGCCCTCGACTGGGAAGGTCGTTCTATGGCGACTACCTTATCGTCGATTCGGATACGGCTCTGTGATCCAAATCACCCGGCGGTCTATTTAGATAAGAGTAAACGCCAATTCCGGACGAGGCCCAAAAGGGGAACGAGCTCCAGAACTCCAATTTTGGAAGCTGCTACCAGAGCACTTTGAGGCCGAATTGAACCTGGCGCGATGTTGTCGATGTGCTTGTTATGACACCTGCGGTCGGCGATACTCCGGCGGGTGTGAAGACCACCAGGTTCGGTGTATTGAAGTTGGCGCGATTCAGAAGATTGAAGAGTTCGGCGCGGAACTGGAGATTGAGCCGGTCGTGGAGCTCGGTGTTTTTGAGTGCGGAGAAATCCCATGTCGCCAGGCCGGGACCGGTGAACGAGTCGCGGCCGAGATTTCCGTAGAAGCCGCTGCCCGCGGGCGGGGCGAGGAATGCCCCGGGATTGAACCACTGGGTTGGTTTCCTCAAGATCACCGGCCCTTTGAAGGCCGGATTTACGAACGGCCGCACCGGGTTTTTCGAGTCATTGTTGTTGGAGGGGTTGTAGCTGAGCTGGGGCGTGAAGGGAAAGCCCGATTGCAGCGTGACGATCGAGTTCACTGTCCAGCCCGCGGCGAACAGATTGGCTGCATCGTTGCGATTCAGGAAGCGGTGATGCGGTCCGAAGGGAAGCTCATAGGTCGCATTGACGACGCCCACATTGCGCAGGTCATACGTTGCGGGTCCCCAGTCTGCGCGCACGGCGAAGGGATTGGAGACGAGACCCGGAGCGTTTCCGGCGGCTGTCGCATTCAGCGAGTCGCCATCGTCGAGGGCCTTCGACCAGGTATAGACGCCGCGAAGCGAGAGGCCATTGCTCATCCGGTGGTTGAAATCTGCCTGCAGTGCGTTGTAGCTGCTGTCGCCGACCGAGAACCAGGCCCAGGCCGCGGCAAGCGCCGGATTCGCATTCGGCGTTCCGGAGGGGATGTAGTAGGCGCCGGAAGGAATGGATGCGCCCGCAAGCGGTGCAGGAAAGTCAGCCGGGTAGACAGACGGGCAGGATGACGCCGGGCACACGATTGGTGTTGGCTCATTGTCGTCCAGACTTACGATCTCGTGATATCCATGTGAGCCTATGTAAGCGATCGAGAAGATGGTGTTGGGCGAGAGCTCCTGTTCGAGGCGGAGCGAGTAGGAGATGAGGGTCGGAGTGCGGAGATCCTGCTGGACGCCGGCGGGAACGATTTTCGCTTTGGCCGGGACGGGGGATGCCGGCAGGGGCAGGTTCGACACAGGCAGGTTGGCGATGGAATAGGACGGATTGAAGGGCGCGTTCTGGTCCATGCGGTAGCCGAGCGCATCCTGCAGGTCGTTGTACATGCCGAATCCCGCGCGGAGCACAGTCCGCGATGGGACCGGGCTCCACGCGATGCCGATTCGGGGTCGAGGGAGGAACTTGGCATGATTGTCGGTAAACGCAGACGACGAAATGTGAGGCTGTGTCTGAATGATGCCGCTGTCGAGCACAAATGTGGAGGCGCGGCCATGCGCTTCATTCCACCCCGTGGTGAACTCATCGCGAAATCCGAGCGATAGAGTGAGCTTCGGATTCACGCGGAAAACATCCTGCGCATACCATGCGCCGAGCAACGAGCGCCAGTTCATCTGGGTGGGGGCGGGGTCGTAAAGGAAGGTGCCCACGGTTCCTGAAAGAAACTGCTGCAGTCCGGTGAAGGTTGCCTGTCCGAATTGCGTGAGCGCCAGGTCCTCGTTGGATTGGAGGGGCTGGAACCATGCGCCCGCGCTGATTTCGTGTTTCCCGCGAGTCCAGGTCAGGTCATCCTGAAACGTATAGAGGTTTCGCGTGATGTTGAGATTACTGCCCGTATTGCTGCCCGCCTGGCTGACCTGTGCCGCGGGGTTAGCCGCGGCGCTGCCACCCACCACGACCGTTCCGACGGGATGTCCTGCAACGAAGCCAGGGACAGATGCAGCGGGTGTATTGGGGGAAGGCTCACCTGTGTAGTAGTAGGAAGCGCGGGAGAATCCAGCGCGCGCGACGTTGAGCAAAGCGGGAGAGAAGATGTGGGTTTCTTCGAGACTGATGAGCTGTTCGCGCAGATTTTCGAGGTCGGTGCTGTAGAGGTTACTGCTGACCGGCGTTAGGTCGGCGCTGTCGTCAATGGTGTAAACGCCGGTGAGCGTGTCGTTGCGAGAGAAAACCTGGTCGAGGCGAGCCGTGCCGAAGTCGTCACGAATGGTTTGCAGCGGGCTGTTGAAGGCCTCCGCGATGCCTCCGAAGTCAGGCGCGTTCGGGCTTTGCGCGGGCCACAGATTCAGGAGCGGGATAACGCTCGGATCGACCCCGACATTCACGAGTCCCGAAGGCGGGCAGGAATTGGGCGCCGGCGTGACGAGCTTGCAGGGAAGATAGCCGTTGCGCGCATTGGTGTCGGGCACGAGAGCGACGCCGGTTTGATGTAAGTGCTGGGTCAGACCTTCGAAGTTTCCGAAAAGAAAAGTCCGGTCGCGGTCGATCGGAGCGCCAAGTGACATGCCGAACTGATTTCGCTGGAAGGGCGGGGCAGAACCTTTGTCGAAGTAATTTGGCGCGTCGAGATAGTTGTTGCGCAGAAACTCATAGACCGAACCGTGCCGTTGATTCGTTCCGCTTTGCGAAACGATGAGGACCTGCGCGCCGGGGCGCTTGCCATATTGCGCGCCATAGGAGTCGCGCAACACGTTGAACTGGCGGACAGCATCGACCCCGAGCAGTTCCTGGCTGGTGCCTCCGGGCTGCATGTTGTTCTCGGCTGCGCCGGTGAATTCGATCCCATTGAGCAAAAATAGGTTCTGCTGCGGGCGATTGCCTGAGACGGCGAAGTTGTTGCCGACGGTGGAATTCGAAACGCCGACGCCGCCGGTTTTTTCGGTGGTGAAGTTGATGATGCCGGGATTGAGCGTCAAGAGCTCGTCGAAGCTTCGTCCATTGAGCGGCAGATCCTTGACCTGCTGCTCGCCGACGAGACCGGAAATATCGGAGTTGGCGAGGCTGAGGGGCGACGCGTCCGCGTTCACGGTGACGGCCTGTTGAACGGTTCCGACACGGAGCGTCAGGTTGGCGGTTTCGACTTCGCCGACGACCAGGTGAATTCCTTGACGGAGGGCCGACGCAAAGCCGGATTTCGTCGCGGTGATCTCGTAGTCGCCGACAGGCAGGGCAAAAACCTGATATCGGCCGGTTGTGTCGGTGGTCGTCGTGCGTTGAGCGCCAGTACCGATGTCGTTGATGGATACGCCGGCTCCCGCGATGGCAGCGCCCCTGGGATCTGTGACGAGGCCTGTCAGGCTGGACGAGGTTTGCGCATATGCGTTGTATCCGCCGAGGACGAGGATGGCGCACTGCAAAAACAGCGGCACGAGGCTCGGAGCGAAACGAGAACGGGAGCGCACGGGACCTCCGTCGATGACTCAAGTCAGCTTTGGGGGAGAAGCACTTTCTCTGAGCGGTTAGACAACGGCGTCCGCTAAAATCAATGCGATTCAACGACAACAACATCATATCAAAGCGAATTGAGCCGTATGCAAACGCGCATCTCCGTTTGCAGCCAAAGCCCCTTCAGCCGGGTGTGAATCCAGTGATTTTTGCGGCCGATCCGGGAAAACTTTGGTTTGTGATCCGCCTCACGGAACGGGTTTCGGCTACGCGGTAGTCTCCAGACAACTCACCGGGTCTTGCACGGCGTTCATCTCCCGAAGCAGCTGTGCCCAATGGTGGCGTCCGAGAGCCGGTGATTTCGGAGGTGCTGCATGAGCTTTCTCAAGAGCGTTTTCGGACCCAAGGAGCCAGTCGAACGGCGGCGCTCGGTGAGACGCCCGGCACCCGGGTGCGAGATCGGGCACTTTTGCGGTGATGGCGTGAGAGTCAATGCGATCCGCGACATCAGCGCAATGGGCGTCTATCTGCTCACCGAAGACCGCTGGATTCCTGGTTCGAGGCTCCCGCTGACGCTCCATTCCACGAACGAGTTTCCGAGCGATTCGAAACGCCATGTCACGTTGCACGCGAAAGCCGTTCGTTGCGACGAGGATGGTGTGGGGTTCAGCTTCGTTCCGCCGAGCGATGTCGATGCGGATTCGTGGGTGGATCTGATGGAAAGCTCAGTCAACGAGCAGGCGCCCGATGACATCGTGGGGCAGTTCCGCATGGCTGAGGCGATCGCTTTTCTCGGCCAGATCGCGCCTTCTACGGTTGGGGGAGTCCGCCAACTGATCCGGGGCGAGCTCAACAACCAGCATGTTGCGAATGTCGTGGAGATCGCTCTGAAGACGAAAGGCATGGTGTCAGGCTGGGAAGATGTTGACGCGCTGCGGGTTCATGAGCACGTGGTCCTGCATGTGCTGGAGCATGGATCGTGGGCTGACGAGGAGGAAACGCAACGGTTCTGGGCGGGGCTGCTGGCAGCCTCGTGCATGCGGGACGGGGCGGATGAATCGAATCTGTTCTTTGTTGACTTGTTCAGCCACCTAGCGCCGATTCATATCCGGATTTTTGCGGCGGCCTGCGAGCGAGCGACAACGGTTCTGGGCACGAACGGCGAGTTGAGCGCAGAGCCGCTGGAGCTTTCGCCTGCAGAGATCATGAGAATCTCGCATTCGCGTGATCTGGTCCGGATCGAGCGCGATCTATTCCATCTGAGCGAATTGGGATTGATTGAGGGCAGCGAGAAATCGAAGACGATGACGGTCATTGAGCGGGCGGGGGTGACTCCGACCCGCCTCGGACTTGAACTCTACGCGCGCTGCCATGCACATCGGGAAGCCGTCCCGGATTTCTATGCCGCCGGACACCCGGCAGCCCACGCGGTTTGAGTCAGGGCGAGATCGGCGCCCTGGTCCCCGGCGAATGAATTTGCGCGAGAGGTGGCAACCGCTCGCAGCGAATCGGCATCTTGCTCAAAATAATGGCGGATACTGCTGATCCAAAAGGCACCGCGGAGTTGCTCTCCTGCTCGCGGCGCAACGTTGAACAGGGCCGCCAGCTGATGGCGGACCTGGATGAACTCACCCGGGAAAGCGCGCAACGAATCGAAGACGGCCGCGAGCTGATGCAGCACAGCAAGGAGCTCGAGGGCGTGGACGGCATTGTGCCTGGCGCCAAGTAGCTGATGGCCTTTTGCCGGCCGATTGGGCCGGAATCTGGTTCTTTCGCAAAGGAAAGGAAGCGTTATGGGCTTGAAGACTCGAATTGGCGGGGCGCTGCTATTGGCTGTGGCGCTGGCTCCGTTCTCGATGATGATGACCGGATGCCCCGAGGGAGACGTGCGGGTTTACGACTCATATCACCACGACTATCACGATTGGGGTCACGAGCGGGTGTACTACGACCGCTGGGAACGCGACACCCACCGCAACCACGAGGATTTCAGGCACCGCAGCGAAGCCGATAGGAAGGATTACTGGGATTGGCGCCACAGCCATCCCGACGAGCACTGATCTCAGGCCCTCACGTCTCGACGCGTTGAAGCGAAAAATCCTGAAGCGCGGCATGCTCTCCAGGCGGGGCGACGCTGTGCGCGTGACCCGAGGCGGCGGTTTTCGTCTACCAGGTATCTGAATTAGATAGGCTTATGGTGGGCGCTGTAGGATTCGAACCTACGACTTCCACCGTGTGAAGGTGACACTCTACCGCTGAGTTAAGCGCCCATGGGAGGGTCCGCGGGAAGTCGCGCGAGATTGCCATCCCATGGGGTAGAGTATCACCAGCGGGCGTTATGGCCAAGCAGGGCGGGGATTTAACGACGCCGGTCCGGCCCCCTTGATGCATGGATTGGAAAGCGATCTGGAACCGGAACCGAAAACTGTCCGGCTGGGACAGGTGGGCGTGTTTGCGCCCGGTTCCGGAGTGCGGCGAAACGGACATCTGGGGCGCCACGGTGCCCCGGGGCGCATATTTCCTGGCGGCGCCGCGAGGGGAAAAGGCCGATTTTCAGGGGCGTCCCGGAAGCCGAGAAAGAGCGGCGGAATCAGATCAAACCGAGCCGGAAAGCCCGGATTCCGCGCAACCTTCCGGCGGGGACCGTGTTCCAGAAGATATGGCAACCCTGGTCCTGGACAACCCGGCCCTGGGAACGGCGATGGGGACTGCGCCGAGGGTGGTGCCCAACTATGGCGCCGATGAGTCGAGCGACGCGGCGATCATGCTGCGCGTGGCCGGGGGCGATGAGGCGGGGTTCAACTACCTGGTGGAAAAGTACCACCGGGCTATGATTCACTTCCTGCTGCGGATGGTGAGGAACCAGGCGGTTGCCGAAGAATTGGCGCAGGAGGTATTCCTGCGCGTGTATCGGTCGCGCGAGAGTTATCGGGCGGAAGCGAAATTTACGACATGGCTGTACCGTATCGCGACGAATCTCGCGGTAAACTACGCGCGCGATACAAAGCACGAACGGACGGCGCAGACAGTGTATCTGGACGCGCCGGATGAAGAGACGGGGACGACGCCGGATGTGGCCGACGACGATCTCACCGTGGAGCAGCGCATGCTGCGCGATGAGCGCATGGCGGCGATCCGGAAACACGTGATGGCCCTGCCGGAGCGGCAGCGCATGGCGGTGCTGATGCACAAGTACCAGGGGATGGATTACAAGCAGATCGGCGAGGTATTGAAGTTGAGCGAGTCGGCGACCAAGTCGCTGCTGTTTCGCGCCTATCAGACGCTGCGCGACAAGCTGAAGGAGTTTATCTGATCGGTCAAGCCGGATGGAACCGGCGGGGAGTGGGGTGGTTGAGATGGAACGCGCGATGACAAAGAAGTGCTCCGGGATGGATGGGAAGGTGGCAGATGTGCTGCTGGCGCCCGACTCGGTTTCTGCCGAGGTGAAGGGCCATGTTGCGGAATGCGAATCGTGCCGTGCGGAGCTGGAAGAGCTGCGCAGCACGATTGCTTTGCTGGATACGTGGAAGACGCCGGAGCCGAATCCCCATTTCATGACCCGTTTTCGTGTGCGCCTTGCGGAGCTGCGCGCGACGCCTCAGGCGAGCTGGCTTGAACGGCTGCGCGCGCGCTTCGCATTCGGGCCGCAGCTACATGTGAAGCCGCTGGCGGCGATGGCATTGACGGTGGTGTTGCTGGTGGGCGGCGGAGTCTACCTCGATCTGACAGGCTTTGAGACGCATCCTGCTACACCGCAAGCGGATGCGGCGGTAGTGAATGATCTGCAGACGCTGGACAACAATGCGCAGCTGCTCGATCAGCTCGAATCGATTTCGAACAACGACACGGACGCGAATTGAGGGCTCGTGAGCCGCGTGGAAACATTGCAATGGCAGGGGGCCGAAGGAGTTTATGAACGGGATGACCAACACGGGAGTGCTACGCCGCGCCGCTCTGGCCGCTGCGAGTGTGCTGCTGTGCATGCCTGCAGCGTGGGCATGGGGTCAGCAGCATAGCGCACCGCGCGCGACGCAACACTATTCCGCGCCAAAGCCACAGGCCTCGCGCCCTCAATATTCCCGCCAGGCGCCCAACAGGAATCAGAACAACGGCCGCTTTGCGCCACAGCCCAATCAATTCCGCGGACAACCGGCACCGAACCAATTTCGCGGCGGACAACCCGCACCCGTGAATCCCGGAGCGCGGCCGGCGTATCCCGGTTACAACCAGGCTCGGCCAAACTATCCACGCTATATGCAGCCGGGGTATGCGCCGCCAGGACATCTGGGTGCATGGCTGAATCAGCATCGGAACGCTCCGGTGCAGGACCAGGAGCGGATGTTGCGCACTGATCCGAATTTCAACCGGCTGCCGCAGAACGATCAACAGCGGTTGATGCACCAGCTGAATCGTGTGGACCAGATGCCGGAAGCACAGCGCAACAGGACGCTGGCGCGAGCCGAAGCGCTAGAACGGCTGTCGCCGCAGGAACGGGCGCAGGTGACGCAATCGGCGCGTGAGTGGAGAACGCTGCCGCAGGACCGGCAGGTGATGATGAAGAATGCATTTCGCGATTTGAGGTCGGTTCCCCCCGATCAGCGACAGATTGTGCTGAACTCGAGCCGTTATCAGAATGCATTTAATCCTCAGGAGCGGCAGATCTTGTCGAACATGCTGCGCGTGGAGCCGTACGAGGCGCCGCGGTAAAGAGCCGCTATCAGCTGTCGGCCTTCAGCATCAGTCGCTGTCTTTCTATCAACCAGACACAGATCGCGGGCCGGTGCCGGTATGATGACGAGCACAGGTCCGATTTGATGCCCGAGCAAAGACAGATGAGACAACCGTCGCGGCAGTTGGGCCGCAGCATTGTGGCTGTGCTGATCGGGATGGCCGCGGCGATCGTGCTCACGCTTGCGACGGACGTGGTGTTGCACAAGCTCCAGGTGTTTCCGCCGTGGAACGAGCGCGCGCCGGATCGATTGCTGCTGCTGGCCACCGCGTACCGCGTCGTATACGGCGCGGCTGCAAGCTACCTGACCGCGTACCTCGCGCCCTATCGGCCCGTTGCCCATGCGATGATCGGCGGCGTGTTAGGGTTTGTGGCGAGCCTTGCAGGCGCGGTTGCCACGTGGAATGCGGGACCGGCATATGGTCCTCACTGGTACCCTGTCGCGCTTGTCATTCTGGCGCTGCCGCAGGCCTGGGCCGGCGGATGGCTGAGGGTTCGACAGCTCTAGCTTTCCCTCCTGACAGATTCTCAATGAGTTGTTGTAGCGCGCGGCCAAGGCCTGGGGCGGTCGTGTCGTGCCCAAAAACTTTCTTTGACAGGGTTGTTTTCGCGGCGGTAGCATCGGCGTTTCCCCGCCTGGGCAGGGGAATCTCGGAGGTACGAACATGGGAACGACAGTCGCACCCGCCCTCGATCAAACGAAGTTCCAGGCTTTCATGGGCAAGGCGGTGACCGATCTCGGTGCCGCAATGCACGCAACCCTTGTCGTCATCGGCGACAAACTGGGCCTCTACAAAGCGATGGCCGGCGCAGGACCGATCTCCTCAGCTGAACTCGCCGCCAAGACCAGGACATCCGAGCGTTACATTCGCGAGTGGCTCAATGCCAACGCCGCCAGTGGGTACATCACCTACGACGCCGCCACGCGCAAGTTCGATCTGCCGCCCGAGCAGGCTTTTGCCCTCACGGCTGTTGATTTGCCAGGCGCCTTTCACATCGTTTCCGCATGCTTCAAAGACGAGCCGAAGATCACGCAGGCGTTCCGCACCGGCGAGGGTGTGGGCTGGCACGAGCACGACGCCAATCTTTTCTTTGGGACAGAACGCTTCTTCCGACCGAATTACGAGCAGAATTTGCTGACTGCGTGGATCCCGGCGCTTGAAGGCGTGCAGGAGAAACTCGAACGGGGCGCTTCGGTTGCCGATGTCGGATGCGGACACGGCGCTTCGACGATCCTGATGGCGAAGGCATTCCCCAAATCGCGCTTTGCGGGATTCGATTATCACAGCGGCTCCATCGAATACGCGCGTCATGTTGCAGGACGCGACGGCCTGCTCGATCAGATCAGCTTCGAAGTGGCCAGCGCGAAAAGCTTTCCAAGCAACGGCGGCTACGACCTGGTGGCGTTCTTCGATTGTCTGCACGACATGGGCGACCCGGTTGGCGCTGCACAACATGTGCTCTCTTCATTGAAACCCGACGGCACGTGGATGATCGTGGAGCCATTTGCGAACGATATGCCCGAGGAGAATCACAACCCGGTGGGCCGGATTTATTACTCGGCATCCACGATGATTTGCACACCGGCATCGTTGGCGCAGGAAGTTGGAGCGGCGCTTGGCGCGCAGGCGGGAGAAGAGCGCATCCGCGAGGTGATGACCAAAGCGGGATTCAAGCGCTTCCGGCGCGCTGCCGAGACGCCGTTCAACCTGGTTTACGAGGTGCGGCCGTAGGCCAGGTCGATGCAGCGGGGATTTTCGGATTCGATGCCTCGCGTTGTCGCTCTGTCCGGATTTGCGCCCGATGGGCGCCGGTTCGGATCAAGCCCTTCAAGCGCCGGTTAGTCGCGGAGCTTGAGGGGCGAGGCATCGGTCTCGACGGAAGCTTGCGGCCCGTAGATCATCCAACCTGATCCTGCTGCCATCAGCAGCATGCCGATGGCGGCGCGCAGTGAAATCCTTGGCTGCAGGAAGGGAATCACGATCAGGCTTGCGAACAACGGAGTGAGCACAAAGCGCGTGGTCATGGGAGCGGCAGGCATCCGTCGCAATAGCCAGAAGAGCAAAAGCAGGGCGGGAAGATCGAAAAGGGCGGACCAGGCAATTTCTGACGCGAGCGCGGGCAGAGCCAGAACGGGATGCTCCAAGAGCCCGCTGAACAAGGCCAGAACCATCACCGCGCAGCCAGAGGCGATCGCTGCCATCGGAGCAATGGACTGAGCCTCGAGGCACAGGGCTGTTCTGACGGCGAGACAGTTTGCGGCGGCGACACACGCTGCGGCGAAAACCACTGCGGCGAACGCTAAGCCTTGCACAAGCGAGTGCGGCATTTCCACAGGAACGAACAACAGTGTTCCGGTCACGGAGCAGAGCGCTGCAAACAGGCCGGTTCTATGGCGAGCGGCGGCGTCGGCAAAAAACGGCTCGAAGACCACTGCGAAGACCGGCGTGAGCGAGAAGAGGGCGACGCTGGTCAGGTCGGGCAGCCATTTTTCAGAGAGGTGGACGAGGAGCGCGGGCGCGGCAAACATTCCGAGTCCCACGAGGAGAGCAGAGGGAAGAACCAGTTTGTGATGCCACGGCACTCGACGAACGACTGCGAATGAAGCAGAGACGAGCGCGAAGAGAACATACGGTATCGATTGCCGTTCGAGTGAGGGAAGCGAGGCCGCTGAGATTTCGCGAGCTACATCAGCGCGCAGCGAAGCAAACGCCCAAACCAGGCAGAGCAGCAGGAGAGCCAACCGCGGATTGGCAAGTTTTCGTTCGATGGGACGTGCTGCACACATCAATAAAGATGAGAGCACACGCTCGATGGGACCGCCCTGCAGATTTCGGCCGGAATCGGCGCTAAGTTACAATGGATGTTGGGCCAAGGCCAATCTTTCTGCGTAATCACGCAAGTACAGCAAGGAGTTTTATTCCTATGGCGATTCCCGCCACCCAAATGCGTCCGGGCATGATCATCAAGCACAACGATGTATTGCATCTTGTTTTCAAAGTGGAGCACCGCACGCCGGGCAATCTGCGCGCCTTTATCCAAGCCAAGCTGCGCAACCTGAAGTCCGGGGCCATGTTCGAGCACCGGTTCCGGTCAGGTGATGCGATCGAGAAGGTCGTGGTGGACGAAGTTGCGATGGAGTTTCTTTACAACGATGGCGATGACTATTACTTCATGAACCCGGTGGACTATGAGCAGACCGTCCTGAAGGGGACGACGCTGGGCGATGCCATCGAATACCTGACTCCGAACCTGCAGATCAGGGTCAGCTATCACGACGGGCAGGCGGTGGGCATCGAACTGCCGTCGTTCGTGGAATTGACAGTCGTTGAGACCGAACCGGGTTTGAAGTCGGCGACCGCCTCAAGCGTGACCAAGCCGGCAAAGACGGAGACTGGGCTCGTGGTGCAGGTGCCTCCTTTCATCAACGAAGGAGAGAAGATCCGCGTCGATACGAGCGAAGGCGCGTACATGAGCCGGGCATAGTTGGGGTCGATTTGCTGCAATCACCACCGCTCGCGGGCGGTGGTTTTCTTTTGAGCGCTATTGCATAGCTGCCGACGTGGATGCGGCTGCCGATGCGCGAGCAAGCAGGGCGACGGATTGAATGCGATTGGGAGCGCGGAGCAACGCCTGCTTGCATGCTTCGGCTGCCTCCTGCGGATGATTCTGCTTCAACAGGAGCTCGGCCAGTAGCTCGAAGGACGGCTTTTCCGGGGTTGGCGGGCCGAATGCGTAAGGCAGACTGGATTCCGCTTCGGCCGCTTTGCGTGCCGTGGCGACGGATTCGTCCAGCTTCCCTTCGTCGGACAGAATCAATGCCTTAACCTGGAGCCGTTCGATAGCGGGAACTTGTCTATCAGGCTCGTCGGCGGCAGCGCCGGATCGGTCAAAGACGGCCGGGAGAAGCGGGAGAGCGGCGTCCATTTGAGCGAGCGCATTGTGAGCCGCGGGAAGATCGCCCTTTTCAGCAGCCCTGAATCCACCTGCGTAGGATAAGTCGAATTGCGCCAGCGGAACATCGCCAGCGTCGATATGCCAATGGGCGGGGTCGCTATCCCATTGCGCCGTGTCGATGAGAAAGCGGGTTCGCATGACGATATAGGAAAGGAGGCTGGCGTCATCGGGGTCGGATACATTGTTCGCGCGCGCGATCATTCCGGATTCCGAGGCTTCATCACGGCAGGCGGCCGTGAGTGCCTTGGCATCGTCGATACGACCGGCTTCAAGATAGCCATATTCGAGCCAGTAGATCGAGTGACCACAGCGGTAAGTTCCCTTTCCGGCGCGAGACAAGTGTTGATTGACGACGCGCCGCGCGGCTTCGTTGGCTTCGATCACATCATTCCACATGCCCAACGCAAGGAAGATGTGCGATGTCATGTGCTGCGCATGCGCGGCTTCGGGGGCAATGCGGGAGTAGGCGCGGGCTGCAGGCAGAGCCAACGGAGCGTGAATCGGATCGTCGCAGGAATGGATAAGGTAATGCGCGACCCCGGGATGATGCGGGTACTTGTAGAACAGAGGCATCAGGATTGCGGCTGCCTGCATGTAGACGCGCTCATTGCGCACGCCCTCTCCAGAGCCGAGCAGGGCTAAGGCATAGAATGCGGAGGCGTCGACGTCATCGGGGTATTTGGCGTGCAGGCTTGACATGGCAGTGACGTATTGCTGATCGCGCGCTGGTTTGGGGCCGTCGCCGTAAAGGACGTCGAGGGCGCGAAGGTAGTCCTTCTCGCGTTCGGTGGGGGCTTTGGCGAGGCGCGCCTCCGGGGTCGTGGCAAGGCGATTCAACGCGGCGAGAGCGGCGCCTCGATCCTGCTCGTTCCACACCGCGTGATTAAAGGTCATGGCTTCGCCCCAGTAGGCCATGGCGAAATTGGGATCGATCGACTCGGCTCTGCGAAACTCGGCCAAAGCGTCTTCGTATTCAAAATTGTGCAGCAACGCAAGTCCGTGCAGGAAGGGCTCCTGGGCGGCTTTTGCGCCGGAATTGGCGAAGCTGACTTCGCCGGCGCCGGCCTGGGCGGCGCTGGTTGAAGCGAATAAAACCAGGACTGCGAGGGGAAATCCAAGGATGGGGTGGATTCTCATATACGCTCACACGGGGACGCCGGGGATTCGGTCATCGTAGGTTGGGCAGATCGCTGCGTCAAGACGGGTTCGAAACATTGGGATCAGGAGCGCGCGGTTGGGCGCTAGGGTCCGCATGGAGGATTGGTCGGCTAAGGTGGAGGTATGCGACAGGAATTCTGCAGGTTGATCGCGTCTCTGGTGGTGCTGGTGTCTCTTATGCCAGGGAGGGGGCAGACACCAAACACCTTGACCTATGCGCCGGGGAAACGCATCACGTTGAACCTTCCGGAATCATTCGATATCAACATTGCTGCAAGCGGGCTGCGACGGGTGCGGTTCTTTGCGAAGTCGCCCGATGGCCGGATCTTCGTAACCGGGATGCACGATATATCGGATAACCGGCTTGGGTCGGTGTTCATTCTTGAGGGATGGAATCAGCAGACGCACACGTTCGCGCACGTGACGCATTATCTCGATCATCTGCGCAATCCGAACAACCTGGCGTTCTGGACCGATCCGGCGACGCGCCAGAGCTGGCTGTATTTGCCGCTCACGGACAAGCTCATACGCTACAAGTACAACGCCGGCGACAACGCGCCATCGTCTGTTCCGGAGACGCTGATCCGATTTCCCGACTACGGCCTGAGCTACAAATACGGTGGTTGGCACCTGACACGTACGGTGGCGATCGTTACGATTCACGGTGCGACGCGTGTGCTGGTGGCGGCGGGATCGTCGTGCAACTACTGCCAGGAAAGAGAAGTGCTTCGCGCGGCCGTGGTGAGCATGGATCCTGACGGGAAAAACCAGGCGCTGATCGCGCAGGGGCTACGAAATGCTGTCGACTTGCATGCCGTGGCTGCGCTGGGGAACGCCGTTTTCGCAACGAATATGGGCGACGATCATCTTGGCGAGAAGCTGCCGGAAGATACCTTCATTGAACTCGAGATGAACGCGGCCGCGCCGCCGAACTACGGGTGGCCCACATGCTACTTTGCGAACGGCAAGCCGGCGCACGATGCGACGCCGCTCCCAAATCTGGATCATCCTGAAAAGTTTGCACCGACGCCGGGAGAAGCCGATTCGGTGTATGGCAAGCAATCCGGAGTGGCCGCGGCGGGCACAAATCTCGGGGCAGGTGGTGGACACGCGGCGGAGCCTGATCCAAATGCGGCATTGGGCCATGTGCCGACGCCTCTTAAGTCGTGCGAACAGGTACCGGCAGCCTATACCACGTTTGCGGCGCATAGTTCGCCGCTCGGGTTCGAGTACTTTGACACGGATCCTGCGCTAAAGGGCAACTTCCTGGTGGCGCTTCATGGAGCAAGCCATCCCCATATCGTGTCCGGTTATCGTGTTGTGCGCTTTACAGTTTCGGAACGCACGCCTCGTGATTTCATTACGGGCTTCCTCACGCTGGTGAATGGGAGGCCGGTGGTGCATGGCAGGCCATGCGGGATGCTTCGGACCGGTCCCGACAGCTTTTTGCTCACCGATGACTACCTGGGATTGATTTATTCCGTCCACCCGCGGTAGGGCGGGACGCCCGCGCCCGCACTCCTGCTGAGAATTTTTTTCTCTTGCCTGCTCACGCATTTTGTGTGTTACAGTCAGTAACACTATGGTAGGTCACACTTCATCGGGCCACGATCCCTCCGAACTCGGCGAACTCGAGCGCAACATTCTTTCCATCGTCTGGCAAACGGGCGCGGCCACCGCGGAGCAGGTTCGGGAACACTTGAACCGGCCGCTCAAGGATTCGACGGTTCGAACGGTCCTTCGGAGGCTGGAAGAGAAGGGATACCTGGCCCATACGATCGAGGACCGCACGTTTATTTACCGGCCGGCTGAGTCGCGGCAACGGGTTGCGGGACGTGCCGCGAAGCGCATTGTGGACTGGTTCTGCGAAGGATCGGTTGAAGCGCTGCTGGTGGGAATGGTGGATTCGAAGGTGCTTGACCGGGCGGAGTTGCAGCGGCTGGCGGACCGGATCGCCGCTGCGCAAAAGGGTATTCCGAGCGGGAAAAAGGAGGCGAAGTCATGATCTCCACACTTGTCGACGCGGCCCTGCGCTCTTTGCTTCTGGCAGCGGCGGTCTGGGCAGGGCTCCGTGTCTTTCGCGTGCGGAACGTCATCGCCGGCAAGGCTGCGTGGGCGCTTGTTTTGTCGGCGGCGATCCTGATGCCGGCGCTTGTGCCGATCGCGGCACGCTGGCATGTGCTGCCGGCCGGTGCGCAGGTCGTGCTACCGGCGAGTCCGATGACGCTGCTGGAGGAGATTCGGGCCACGCTCGAATCGAGGCGGGCGATCGCGCGGCCTGCGAGCAAAATTGTGACGCCGGTGCCGCAACCCAAAACGGCACAGACCGACGAGACAGTGACGCAAGCTCCAGCGGAGACGGACGACGCTGTGGCTCCCAAGCCTGAGGAAACGAGTTCGTACGAAGTGTCTCCGGCACCCTACGTTGCACCGCCGGTTGCTGCACGGTCCATGCTACCTTCGCCGTTGGTGATGGCAATTGGGTTCTATCTGGCTGTCGCGCTGATGCTGGCGGGCAGGCTCGTGTACGGGCTTGGTGTGGCGCTGCTGTTATGGCATCGGGCCAAGCCGGCGGCGATACCAGGCGGCACCGAGGTTCCCGTGCGCACGAGTCCGGAGATTTCTTCGCCGGTCACGATCGGTTCCGGGGTTGTTCTGCCGGCCGAGTACACGGAGTGGGACCAGGAGAAACTTCGTGTGGTGCTCGCGCACGAGCGCTCGCATGTAAACCAGAGGGATTTTTACCTGCAACTGATTGCAGGGCTGTATGCCGCAGCGTTCTGGATCAGCCCGCTTGGCTGGTGGCTCAAACGCAAGCTATCGGACCTGGCCGAGGCGATCAGCGACTGCGCCGCACTGAGTGAAGCGGCAAGCCGTCCTGCCTATGCGCAGATCCTGCTCGAATTCGCGGCCGTGCCGCGCCCAACCCTGATCGGAGTCGCCATGGCTCGCTCGAGTCGTATCTCAGATCGCATTGAACGACTGCTCAACGAGAGCTCGTTCCACCAGGCTTTTGCATCTACGCGCCGCCGTGCCGCGCTCGCGGTGCTGCTGGTTCCCATCGCTTTGTTTGCGGTGGCGGGGATTCGCGTGGAGGCTGCCGGACAGGAAACACAGGAGCCGTCTCCGGCCGTAGCGCCGTCTCCCGCTGCCGCTCCCGCGCCGAGCGCAGCGCCGCAGGTCTCAGTTGCCCCACAGGCGCCGGATGCTGAGCCCGCACCAGCGATGGACGATGATCAGGAAGGGCCCGTTGTTGCGCCTGCCGTTCCGGATGTTCCTCCGGCGCCCGATGTTTTCGTGGCTGTGCCACCGGTTCCTGCCGTGCCCGTCGCTCCGGAAGTAGAGGGCGTCACTGTGATCCCGCCGAGCGCGGTGCTTGCCTTGCAGGCACCGGTGGCGCCGATGCCGCCGACCTCCTGGTACTGGAATCCCAAGCCGCTGCATCTGCCCGGAAAGACGATGATGTTTGCCGGCGGCCCCGACGGCTTGAAAGTTCTAAGGTTGTTCCCGAACGGACAGGTGGTCTCAGCCGACGGCCGCGGCTACGCCTATGTTTATTCCAGAAATGGTGACTCGTATGCCTTGATTTCGGGGAATGCGCGTGACCATTTCCAGTTCTCCGGCGACATGCACACTGAAGAGATCGAAAAGGCTAAGAAACTCGCAAAGGGCGACTTTCTGTGGTTCAGGCACGACGGCAAATCCTATCTCATCGACGATCCGGTGACGATTTCGCAGATTGAGGCGATGTACAAGCCGGTGGAGGAACTTGGGAAGCAGCAGGAAGAGCTGGGCCGCCAGCAGGAAGAGTTGGGCAAGCAGCAGGAGGCGTTGGGACGCAAGCAGGAGCAGGTCAACGTTCCCACCCCGGACCTGAGCAAGGAAGTTGCGAGGATGAACGAGGCGCTGGCGAAGCTTCAGCAACTCAAGAACGGGCAGAGCATCAACCGCGATGATTTAGCCAGGTTGCAAGGCGAGATCGGCGAACTTCAAAGTGAGCTTGGCGCTCTTCAAGGTCAAATGGGCGCACAGCAAGGCGAACTCGGGGAAGAACAGGGCAAGCTCGGCGCACAACAGGGCAGGCTCGGCGCAGAGCAGGGCCGGCTTGGCGCGGAACAGGGAAGGCTGTCGCGCGAGATCGACCTCAAGGTGAAGGGCGTCATCGACGAGAGCTTGAAGAACGGAAAGGCCAAGCCGGTGGAGTGAACTTGTGAATGGGCACCGGCACGAGATGGGCGCGAACGATCGCGCCCATTGTCGTTCCCGGCTCAATGCGGCGAAACCCCAATTGCGCATCTTCCGGCCGCCGGTCACGAACGTGTAAGCTGTGGGGGCCGGAGGTTACTTCTATGCCCGTTTCACCGCGCCTTACCGTCGCGCAGCAAAGTTTCAACTTGAACTCAAGCTTCCTGAAGCAAGGCCTTGCCGGCCTGAACGACGAGGATTGGTGCAAGCGTCCCTGTGATCACACGAACAATTTGCTATGGATTGTGGGCCATCTGGCATGGTCGCGTTCTATGGTATTGGCCCGGTTGGGCGACACATGGGCTCTGCCTTGGATGCCGCTCTATGCTCGCGGCGCGAAATGCGAGGATAATCCGGATGCGCCCGCCCCGCGAGCGGTGATGGAAGCCTGGGACGAAACCTGTACCAGGCTCAATGCGGCACTTGAGGCGACCACGGAAGAAATGCTTGACATGCCTGCAACGCAGCCGGGACCGCCCAGCGCCGATGGAAAGCTATGCGGGACAATCAACTTCATGGCCCTGCACGAGACGTACCACGTAGGTCAAGCAGCTTACGTGCGTTCGTGGCTTGGCAAGCCCGGTGTCATGGGTTGATCTGGCCTGAAGAGCATGGATTCGCAACCATTCAGTTGCTCATCCCAGCTGGACAGGCTTAGCCTCGAGCAGGGCCTCGATGGAACCCATTGCCTCAAGCACGTTGTTGGAGACCGGCGCGTCGACCTGCACCACTGCCAGCGCTTTCACGGGCTTGTTTCCCCCGCGTTCGCGGCCCAGCGCGAAGTTGGCAATGTTTACGCTCAGTTCACCGAGGATGGTGCCGATTTTTCCGATGACACCAGGCACGTCGAGGTTGCGGCAAACCAGCAAATTGCCTTCAAGCGGCGCCTCGATGTCAATGCCGTCGAATTCGAGGAGGCGGGGCTGCTCGCCATGAATCACAGTGGCGCTGGCATGGCTTTTGCCGGCAGGGGCGTGTAATTCGATGGTAAGGACGGTTGCAGCGCCGCCACGATGACTTTCGCGCTTCTCTTCGTGAATTCTGATGCCACGCTCCTGCGCGACCGCAGCGGCATTGATGCGATTCACATTCTCCGAGCCCTGCAGCAGGCCCTCGATGGCGGCGTTGCGAAGCAGGTCTGTTTTAGCTTCGGCGAGCGTGCCTCCATAGATCAGATGGACCGCGTCGAATCCGCCTTTGCCGGCTTGCGCCAGAAACGATCCAAGCCTGCCGGCGAGGTCGATGTAGGGCGCGAGCTGCAGGTATTCCTCGTGGCTTAGCGACGGCAGATTCACTGCATTCTGCACTACGCCCAGCTTGAGGTATTCGCGAACCTGCATGGCGATCTGGACTCCCACGGCTTCCTGCGCTTCAGCGGTTGAACCGGCGATGTGGGGAGTGAGGATCACGTTGTCGAACTCGATGTAGGGTGAATCTTTCGGCGGCTCGACGGCGAAGACGTCCAGTGCGGCGCCGGCTACCTGACCGCTCTTGAGTGCGGCCGCGAGCGCAGCATCGTCGACTAACTCGCCGCGGGCGCAATTGATGATGCGCACGCCCCTCTTCATGCAGCCGAGCGTCTTCGCATTGATGATTCCGTTAGTCTGCGGAGTGAGGCCGACATGAAGCGTGAGGTAATCCGCGGCTTCGAAGAGCTCTTCCATCGAAACCAGCTTGATGCCGTTTTCGCGGGCGACGGCGGAGGAAACGAACGGGTCGCTGCCGAGAATCTCGAGGCCGAATCCGCGTGCTCGCCGGGCAACTTCGAGGCCGATCCGGCCGAGCCCCAGGATACCGAGGATCTTCCCGCGAAGCTCCATGCCTTGCAGGTTCTTCTTCTCCCACTTACCCGCATGCATCGATTGATTGGCGACGGGCAGCTTGCGAGCGAGGGCCAGCATGAGTCCGACGGTCAACTCGGCGACTGCTACCGCGTTTGCGCCCGGCGTGTTCATGACCACGATGCCACGCCGCGTGGCTGCGTCGGCGTCGATGTTGTCCACGCCAACGCCGGCACGGCCGATCACGCGCAATTTGGGCGCATGCTCCATCAGTGCGTCATCGACCTGCACGGCAGAGCGTACGACGAGCGCATCGGCGTTTGCGAGCGCAGCAGGCAGGCCTCCGGGCAGTTTGTCGTGCGTCAGGACTTCCCATCCCGGTTCGGCCTCGAACACGGCTTGCGTTGCAGAGGAAACCTTCTCCGCCAGAACAATCTTCATTGCTTCTCCCCTGGGTTGTTGTGAGGTTGCATAGTCGTCGAAACGGATTCCGTGCTTTTCGCAAAAAAGATCGAACATGCGAATCACCGCGGCATGGGGCTTTCCCTCACCGCGTTCGTACTTGGTAACGGAGTTGGGATGGACGCCGAGGGCCTCGGCCATCTGGTACTGGTAAAGATCGAGCTGCTTGCGTGCGATCAGAAGTTTTTCGCCAAAGGTGAGATCGGGCATGAAGACAGCTCCTAGCTTTCAGCTTCTGGCTTCGTTTTCCAAGCGAGACAGTCGGATTGGAATGGTTGCAGCATGGTCGAAACTGAAGCGGATAAACAAGAAGGTTGAGAGTGGCGGCCGACGAAGCTAACGGCTAGCAGCTGCTGCTTCCGCATAGACCTTCTGTGCCGCCGCAACGGCCTTTCCGTACTCCACGTTGAGGCCCAGAGTCTGTTTCGCGACGTGTTCCATGGCGCCGAGCAGAGCGATGGTGTCGAGGTAGTCGAAGAAGCCCAGGTGCGCGACGCGAAAGATCTTGCCTTGCATTTCACCCTGTCCGTTGGCGATGACGAGCGCGAAGCGAGCCTTAAGAGCCTTCACGACGTCACCGGAGTTCATTCCATCGGGCACGGCGACGGCGGTGGCAGCTGCGGCGGGAGCGGTAGGCGCGAACAACTTGAATCCCAGCTCAACGAGACCGGCGCGCGTGGCGGCGGCATTTAATTGCGCATTGTCGATCAGCGTGATCCGGCCTTTTTCGAGGTCGCCGCCCGCCTGGCCTGCGATGTAATCGAGAGCGGCGCCGAGGCCTGCCACAAGAGCGACAGCGGGCGTGTAGGCACTTTCGCCTTTCACAGCATTCTTGCGTTCCTTGCGCAGATCGAAGTAGTAGCGGGGACTTTTTGCCTTCTCCATGGCCGCCCACGCGCGCTCACTGACGCTCAGGTAGGCGAGGCCGGGAGGAATCATGACAGCTTTTTGTGATCCGCCGATGAGAATGTCGATGCCCCAGCCATCGACGTCAAAGTGGGTGGTGCCGAGACCGGTGATGCCATCGACAACGAGCAGGGTTTCCGGTGCGGTTTCTTTGAGGATTTTTGCAATTGCTTCTACATCGTGCCGGACGGCTGTCGAGGTTTCAGTCGCCTGCATGTAAACGGCGCGATGTTCAGGTTTGATCGCCTTGCGCACTTCGGCGAGGTGGAAGGTTTCGCCGTATGGTGCGTTGAGGGCATCGACCTGGCAGCCGAAAGCTTTGGCTAGGTCGGCCCAGCGCTCGCCGAACTTGCCGGCAGTGAGCACCAGAACCCGGTCGCCAGGCGATGTCAGGTTGGAGACGGATGCTTCCATCGCTCCGGTGCCGGAAGACGAAAGGAGCAGTACGTCGTTCTTTGTGCCGACGAAAATCTGGAGTTGGGCCAGGACTTTCTGAAAGAGCGCGCGGAACTCGGGAGTCCGGTGGTGGATATCGGCCGCAGCCATGGCGAACTGGGCGGCTGGAAGCAGGGGGGTGGGTCCGGGGGTATAAAGGCGAGTTTTGCGGAACATGATCTTCTCCTATGGCGAGCCGAACGAGCGACCAGAAATCACAGAATACACACTTATGTGGATTATGTGAACAGCGTTCCGAAAAAAACTGCTCCTTTCTTACAATAAAGTGGCTTCTGATTCAATCATTTAGGGGAACAAAGGGGCCATGTAACATTCTTTGAGAGACTCGATTACAGAGAAGCACTCGGGCGATCAAGTTTTTTCCCCAGGGCAGCGCTGGGCGGGAGTGGGTCGCATGTCGATCCTTATGGGACGCGTTGTTTCGGGCATTGGCAATTTTTCGTTCTGGATTGAGAAGCTGCAGGATCACTACGCGCGCAAAACGGGTATGCACCTTTTTCCAGGAACGTTGAATATTCAACTGGACGAGCCGTATTCATTGTCAGGGAAGGTTCTTCGCCTCGAGGGCGCGGAGTATGGCGGGACCGTTTCGGTGAACCTGGTTCCATGCACGATATTCGGAAGGCGCGCCTTCTTGCTGCGTACCGATGCGAATGAAGAGGGCCGAGGTCACCACCCCAAGACGATCATTGAGATTGCGACCGATGTGAAGCTCCGCGATGCTTTTGGCTTGAACGATGGAGACCGGGTTGAGATCGAGATCGACGACGAGGCCAGCCAGTGAAATTTGACGCGGGGCTGTCTGCCGCCTGATTCCAAGTTGCTCTGCCTATTCCGGTAGAATCGATGCTTTGGAGAGAAAGCAATGATTGATCCCGGCGCTCTTGCCGCGCGCATCACGCAGGAGACGGTTGCAGCGATGAAAGCCCGCGATGCGGAGCGGACAGGCACACTTCGGCTGATCAAGGCGGCGCTGATGAACAAGGCTGTCGAGAAGAACGCGGCGCTGACGCCTGCGGAGGAGCAGCAGACCCTGGCTACGATGATCAAGCAGAGGCGCGACTCGATTGAACAGTTCACGAAAGGCAACCGGCCCGAGCTTGCAGCCAAGGAAGCCGCAGAGATTACGGTGATCGAGGAATTCCTGCCCAAGGCGCTGGACGAAGGCGGGCTGCGCGCGCTGATCGACGAAGCGGTCGCCGAGCAGACGACGGCGCTGGGGCACAAGCCAACTCCGAAGGATATGGGCCCGATGATGAAGGCAATTCAGGCCAAGGTGCAGGCTGCGGGAGGGCGGGCTGAGGGTCGCGTCGTCAGCGAGATGGTAAAGCAAGCTCTGGCAGGCTAGAACTCTGTGAATATCTGGACGGACGCGGCGACTGAGGCCCTAGCATCGGCTCACGATGCGGCCACCGGGCATCGAATTTGAACATGAAGTGCCTTCGATTGCCAGTCATTGTACTTTTGCTGATGGCGATGGCCTCGGCCGTGAAGTTGTGGGCGCAGGGGCCTCCGTATCAGACCGATGACCCGGTGCCGGTGGACCTGCACCACTACGAGTTCTACATTTTCGGCGGGATGGACGGCACGACCGCGGAAATCGATTCGACGGGACCGGCATTCGAATTCAACTGGGGCGCCATGCCGAGGGTGCAGCTGCACGCCATTCTTCCATGGGGCGGCATTTTTCCGTCGAACAATCCTGTTTATCTGCCGGGTGGCACAGGACCGAGCGCGTTCGGGCTGACTGACGTGGAACTGGGTGCGAAGATCGCTTTCATCAAAGAGAGCAAGCGCGTTCCGCAGATCGGCAGCTTCACCATGTTTGAGTTGCCTTCGGGCAATTCCGATAAGGGCCTCGGGGTTGGGAAGGTCTGGTACAAGCTGCCCCTCTGGCTGCAAAAGAACGAGGGGAAATGGTTGTTCGACGGCGGCATCGGGTACCAGGTCGTGCCGCAGACCGGATACCACAACTTTCCTTACACCGGTTGGCTGGTGAAGAAAGAGCTGAATGAGCGGCTCGAACTGGGAGCGGAAGTGTTTGCACACGGGGCGGAAGGCTATGCCGCGGCGCAGACGCAGCAGTCGACGATGATCGACGTGGGCGGGTATTACCACTTCAAGCATCACGAAGGTGAGCAATTTCTGTTTTGCTACGGCCATTCGGTTGCGGGCCAAACGGAGAACTACGCCTACGTGGGCATGTACTGGACATGGGGCAAAGACGACAAGAAGTCGAGCGCCGCGGCGATGCCGTTTCGATTGGGACAGACAATGAGCCGCGGGTTCTAAGGTTGGATTGGCAAGGCCGACCGGCGATTTGTCGTGATCACGCTTTCAGATTCAAAAAAAGCGCCGAGGCAGGAGGGAGTCTGCCCCGGCGGCGGGAATTGGCCAGCAAATCAAGCTAGTCCATATCGTCCACATAGTGACCGACAATGATTGCGTTGCCCGAGGTCGGATCCTTGAGCAGCAGGCCGACGACGCGCACGTTGTCGTTGTCTGCAATGTCGGCCAGGCCGCTGAATCCGTCTCGGAACAAGGTGGCGTCGGTGATGTAGACCGTGACGGTTTCGGGAATGAGGACCCCGGCAAATCCGTTCACGTGCATCTGGAAGGTTCCGTTGCCGGTGTTCTCGCTTCCCGGGACGACGGTGCCGTTGAATCCCCAGTTGCGCAGGATGACGCGCTTGACAGTGACCGCACCCGGGTTCGACGCGCCGGTGGCTGGGCCGCCGACGGCAACGTGCTGACCAGGGAGCAGCGCGCCCTGGTTGAACAGGAATTGAGCGAGAGGCCCGTGCATCCAGTAGATGGAGTACTTCTCGCCTCCGCTCAAGTCGACGGTGGCGATGTTGCCATCGACCACACCGGTGTTGGCAGGCAGGGTTCCGCGCACATACAGATCAAAACTGTTCGCAGGACCGCTTGAGGGGTTGACATAGGTGACCTGGCCCGCAGCATAGAAGCCGGTGTCAGAAAGAACCGCAACTTCGTCGGCGTCGATGGTCGCGTCGGCCCGATCGAGAAACCCGGAGACCTGGACAATGCTGTTTGCAGTCAGGCCGCTAAGCGATGCGCCGCCGTCCCATTCCGTCTGGCCGTCCACGTTGACCGTGAATTGGCGTCCGTGCGGACCCTGGATGGTGAAAGACTGCGCGTTGGTGTCGACCGTCAGAACCGCCGCATCGAATTCGTCGATGTAAGCTCCGGGATCGGAGTTATTCACGGCCTTGATATTGAATGTCGGAGTCACGTTCCCCGTGATGGATCCATTCTGTACTTCAATGGATTTGCGCAGATCAAAATCGAGATGAATGCCGACGGGCGCGCCATTCTGAGCGACGATCATCGGATGGTTGAGTGTCGCTGTGACGGTGTTGGTGGTGAGCATCGCCGGCTCAGTCTGAATGGTTGGCTCGCCGGTTGTGTCGAGATAGCCAATGGTGGCGCTGCCGAGCGTGACTTGTACGCAGTTATAGGTTCCGGCAGGGACATTATTCATATCGAGCAGCGTCTGCAAGCCATTGAAGCGCGCAAAGTCCACTGTGGGCGAGCCGCTCATCAAATCAACACCGGTTCCGCTGCAGTCGCTCGCGGTGAAGGCCTGGACACTTGAAACCACAGTTGAAAACGAAACGACGCTTGCCATCGGCGCATCCGTCCCGATGACAAAGGACGAACCGCTGGGCGTGTTGGAATTGTTGCTGGTGGTGTTCATGGATGCGCTGCAACCCGCGAGAATGAAGGAGCTGAGAGTCAGCGCAAAGAGAGAGGACAGGGCTTTCCTGTTATGCATCGAAGGGTGCATGTAAGATACATCGCTTTCTGCGAACGTCCGTGGCCTCCACGGAATCATCGCGGAGTGAACAGAGGCGGCGATGAGTGATTAGATAGGTGCCGTCCTTGGCTGGAACCCGGACACTGCAACGAAAGTTGCGCATCGCGAGAAAATAATCGGCATCTAATCGGGTTTATCTTGAGATGTTACTAACGTCATAAGTCAGATTGCTTCGATCGCGCGCCGCGCCAATAAAGAATGAGCCCCAGTGAGATCGATGCGACGGTTCCCAGCAGTAACTTGAGTTCGAAGCCGAACTTATTCGCGGAATCTCCCGGGGGTACCAGCGAGACGAAGATCCCGATCAACACGACGAGAAAGCCCAGGCCGCCGCAGATCCAAACGCCTCGAGGTCCGCCGGGCACAAGAATGGCATGAGGATTCTCGGCGCGGTCTCTTCGATAGGCCAGCTTGATTACCGCGGCGAACATATACAGGAACGGAATGAAGTAGAGAATGATGGCGGCATCGATCAGAATCTGATAGGCGCCGCGGGTTGTTTCGTTGACCTGGCTGACGAGCAATATTGCACCGGACGCGACGGCCTGCACGAGGATGGAGATATAGGGCGTTTTCCAGCGTGGATGAATCTTGCCGAACGCGGCAGGCAGGTATCGGTCGATGCCGACGACGAACGGCACGCGTGCAATGCCGGCGACGGTGCTGCCCACGCCGCCTGCGTTTCCCACGGTAACGAGTACTGCGGCGAGAATTCCGAGAAAACCGATGCGCAGCGCGACGGAACCTACGGTGATCGCGTGAAACACGCCGCTCTGGGGATCGAGATCGGCGGCTGGCGCGAGCGAGAGTACGGCGAATGTGCCGGCGATATACATCAGTGCGATCAAGGCGCCGGCGCCGAACACAGCGCGCGGCAGCGTGCGTCGCGGATCGCGCACCTCTTCGCTCATGGCAGACACCAGCTCGAGTCCGGTGAAAGCGAAAGCGATCTGGGACCAGAAGTTGACGGTGTCCCAGTTCCACGCGGGCATCATGCTGACGATCGTGAAGTGAGTGATCGAGCCATGCCGGAAGACAAACACTGCCGCGACACCGACCAGCATGAGCAGTGGAACATAGGTTCCGACGCCGCCGGCGTTTTGCAGCCATTTTCCGATATTGAGGCCGACGATGTTCAGCACGACGGCGACGACGAGCATCGCGAGGGAAATGGATAACTGAAATCCGCGGTCCTGAGAAAGCGCAGAGCCGCGCGGACCGATGATGTAGGCGGCCATCGATGCGCTGGCCAACAGCAGCCCCGGAAAGTAGAAAACGGTGTAGATCCAGTAGGTCCATCCGGCAATGAAGCCGTGAAAGTCACCGAATGCTTCGCGTGACCAGACGTACAATCCGCCTTCTTCGGGGAATCGTGATGAGAGTTCGTTGATGACAAGCGCGCCGGGAACGAAGAAGAAGACCGCTGCGATGACCCACAAGCTGATGGAGCTGGTCCCGTTGTGGCCAGCGGCCGCAACCCAGCGCGGTCCCAGAACGGTCGCGATATTGAACAGCAACACGTCCCAGAAGCCCATGGTCTTGCGTAGCTGGGACTTTGTGTCCTGGGACGGAGGCGCCGCAGTCATGGATTTACCTTGAACCAGATGCCAGCAATGGATTGCATCCGGTCATGATAACGGACACGGTCCTAGAAGTTTCCGAGGGGCAGCGGGTGACTGAACAGGTAGCCCTGGAAGGAGTGGCATCCGAGGTTTGCAAGATAGGCGCGCTGCTCCTCTGTCTCAACGCCCTCGGCAATCACGGAAAGGCCCATCGCTTTGCTGAAGGTGATGATTGCCTGCGCCACAGCGCCACTGATGGGATCGGCGACGATCTCATTCACAAAGGTTCGATCGATCTTGAGCTGATCCCACGGCAGTCGCTTGAGGTGAGTCATCGAGGACCGGCCGGTGCCAAAGCCGTCGAGCGAGAAGCGCACGCCGTGCGCCTTAAGCTCTTTCATCTTGGTCATGATGTCGTCGATGTTGCTCAGCAGCATGTTCTCGGAGAGCTCGAGCTTCAGGTTCTGGGGATTTGCGCCCGTCTTGCGCAGGACCGCGAGGACGTGATCTACAAAGCGCGGATGGCGGAACTCGCGTGCGCTTACATTGACCGAGATGCTGATGTGCGCGCCTTCGCGGCGATCTGCCCACGAAGCGATCTGGTGGCATGCCGTTTCGAGAACCCAGTCCCCCATGGGGAGAATCAGTCCGGTTTCTTCTGCGAGCGGAACGAATTCGGAGGGCAATACAATGCCGCGCTCCGGATGATTCCAGCGGATGAGTGCTTCTGCGCCGGTGAACAGGCCGCGATCGATCTGGGGCTGGTAGAAGAGTGAGAACTGGCGCTCCTGGATTGCCGTGCGCAGATCGTCTTCGAAGGCGGCCCGCGCCATGACCGAGGCCTGCAGGGCGGGTGCGAAGAAGAGCAGGTTGTTGCGGCCGGCGGCTTTTGCCTGGTACATCGCGATGTCGGCTTGCTGCAAGACTTCGTTCGTGCCTGCATCGTGGTCCCCGAAGACGGTAATTCCCATGCTGGAGGTGGAGTGGCACTCGTTGCCATCGAGCAGATAGGGCAGACTGAGGGATTCCTGGATTTTTGCGCCTACCGACCGCGCGTGCGCTGCGGCAACTTCGGGAATCTGGCTCAGGTCTTCGAGCACAATGACAAACTCGTCGCCGCCGAGACGGGCCACGGTATCCACCTCGCGCACACAGCCGGCAATGCGCCGGGCCGCTTCCTGCAGCATCAAGTCGCCGACATGGTGACCGAAAGTATCATTCAGCGATTTAAAGTCATCGAGATCGACGAAGAGCAGAGCGTGCTTGCAATGGCTTCGCGCGCTCACAATCAACGCCTGACGCAGCCGCTCCCAGAGAAGCCGGCGATTGGGAAGACCCGTGAGCGGGTCATAGAAGGCAAGGTTCTTGATCTCCTCTTCCGCCACTTTGGCCGCCGAGATGTCGCGGATGAAGGAGAGAATGCAGGGCTCGTCATCGATGACCGTGAAAGTGGCTGAGAGCTGGCCCCAGAAGACCTCGCCGGTTTTGCGTCGCAGCCGGACATCGAGGTTGCGGCAACCCGACTCCTGTTCCAGTGCGTGGGCGAGCTTCTTGCGATCGCCGGCCTCGGCCCACATGCCCAGATCGAGCGAAGTGCGTCCGAGTACGTCCTCGGTATCGTAGCGCATCACGTCGAGGAAGGCTGGATTCGCTTCGATGATCTTGCCGTCGTTGAGACGAGTGATCAGCACACCGTCAGGACAGGTTTGAAACGCATTGCGATAACGCTCTTCGCGTGCCCGCAGCGCTTCGAGGGCAGCATTCCGATCCTGTTCAGCCTCGGCGCGATCGTTGATGTCCTCAACCAGATTGAGAAAGAAGAGCGGGCGTCCCTCCAGATCGAATTGAAGCGAAGTGGTGACTCGAACGTGGGTCGATGTGCCGTCTTTTTTGACGAAGCAGGTCTCTACCGAAAAGGCTTCTCTGTCGCCGTTCCACAATTCCGTGAGCGGGCGCATCAAGGTGCCAGCTTCATCCGCTGTCGCAATCGAGGGAAACGTGAGGCCGGGAATTTCCTGCTGGGGATAGCCGACAATCTCAGCGAACCGCGCATTGCAGCGCAGAATCAGGCCCTCTCGTGTGGCTCGAACAATGCCAACAGAGACTTGTTCCTGGAAACCTCGGCAATCCAGACTAGGCGAATCTAGCATTAGGGTCGTTCCGATTCAACTTATGTTTGTATCGAATTGTACTTGTGAGCGCGCTTGTTTTGAGTGGTTTGGGGAGAATCGTTGGTGCAAAATCAAAGCTTTTCGTCACCATTTCGGGACACACGGGTAATCACGCTTTCGTGGGATTCGGGGCACGCGCGGAAGGCACTCGAATTGCATAACGCGGGTGGCCCCGAATCATTTGAATGCAAAGCAGGGTGGTATGAACAGGCCGGATTTCCACAGATTTACGAGTCGGTCCTGGATCGAAGAAAGCTCCCCGTTCAGAACAGGCCGACGTATCCCTGGGGCACCGGCGCGTGTTTCAGCAGGCCAAGCTCTCCGGCGAGCCGTTCAAGGCGGGTGCGGGTTGCAGCTGTTGGAGGAACGAGCGGGAGGCGGACGACATCGGTGGTGCGTCCCATCAGATTGAGCACTGTCTTGACCGGACCCGGATTCGATTCCCAAAAGTTGGCTTCGAAAAGCCGGCCATAGACGCGCTCGAGATCGCGAGCCGTGTCCCAGTCATTGTGCAGCGCCGCCCGAATCATGCGTGCCAGTTCAGCGGGTGCTTCATTGGAGGCGACACTGATGAGTCCATGAGCGCCCATGGCGACGGTGGCGAGAGCCAGATTGTCGTCGCCCGAGAAGACCTTGAAGTCCGGCGGCACGCGATGCAACAGCTCGGCGATCTGAGGCAGTTTGCCGCTCGCTTCCTTGATGGCCTCAATATTGGGTGCGGCGTCTGCGAGGCGCGATACGGTCTCCGGTTCTAAATTTGCCGCCGTGCGTCCGGGTACGTTGTAGAGAACGACGGGAATAGGATCGACAGCGCGCGCGAGCGCGAGAAAATGCTGGAACTGGCCTTCCTGCGTCGGCTTGTTGTAGTAGGGGTTGGCCGAGAGAATGGCGTCGATTCCTCGCACCTTACGGAGCTGCTCAGCCATGCGCAGCAGGGTGCGCGTGCAGTTGTGCGTGCAACCGGCCCACACCGGCACGCGGCCGGCAGCCGTTTCGACCACTAACCGAATTGCCTCCAGCCATTCATTTTCTTCCAGTGTGGCTGCCTCGCCCGTCGAACCGCAGGCCACGAGGAAATCAATGCCTGCATCAATCTGCCAGTTCACCAGAGCGCGTAAAGCGAGCTCGTCGATCGAGCCGTCAGCCTTGAAGGGCGTGACGATTGCCGTGCCACAACCTGTCGTTTGCATCAATGAGAGTGTATACCTTGCGTCGATGTGGAACGCGCGAGTTGAGCGCAACAGGAGCGCGCGAATCAAGACCTCAAATCGACGAAATGCATCGTGCGGTGCTCCTACTCAAGAGTCGACATGAGGCGTAGGTGGATCCGCTTCCGTCGCGCTGAGCGGCCTTGCGCATCGTACCTTCGAAGCGGAATCGGAGAGATTCGTGGAGGTGGCGAGCGCGGGCATTGTCTTCGTAGACGTCGAGAGAAAAGCGGTGTGCGCGCAATCGCTCGAATGCGATCCGGATGAATTCGACAAACATTTTGCGGATGAGGCCTTCGCATGTGGAGACGACAACCATGCGCAGAGTTCGATTACATGCGAAGTCTCAGCCAAGCGGCGCAGGATGGCGTAGGCGTCCGTGAATTGGTTCTGATTTGGGCCAAATTGCGGAGCCATACATGACGAAAGGCATCTACTGAGGTTCCGAAAGCCTTCCATCTTGGGCTAAAGGGTGTATACCATTTGCCTTACCTGGATCAGATTCCGGCGGAATAACTGTGGCCAATGAGCCGCAATATATCGATGTGTTGCGATACAAACGCCTTCCACTGTTGCATTTTCCTGAGTTGACAAGGGAAGGATGTAGTCATTTTTCCCCCAGTTCTTTGGTGAATCAATTGTTTTGACAAGAACCTGTGTGCCGATGTGGGTCGCTGGATGCACCTATGGCGGTGCAATCTGCGCAAACCGCACGAGCAACAAAAGGATGCAAGCGCGCTATGAGCGGCAGGGCTGAGATGTCGACTACGATCCACGATCGCGAACCTGCCGATGCTGGTTCAGGCCGCATGGCAATTGCCCTGATCGGCCCGAATAATTCGCATCGGAAGACGGTTGCCAAAGCTCTTGCCGGTACCGGAGCGAAATCTGTACGCGAGTTCGATGATTATCCCGCCACCCTTGCGGATGTACCCCGCCTGATGGAACAGGGATTTGACGTGGTCATGATCGACGTCGACAGCGACCAGAGCTATGCGATGGCGCTCATCGAGAGCATCGCCCACATCGGCAAGACGGTGGTCATTGCGTATTCCCAGCGAAACGACCAGAACCTTTTGATGAGCTGCATGCAGGCGGGCGCGCGCGAATTGCTTCCGCTGCCCGACGACAATGATCCTGACCGGCGGAGCCCCGTGCCATCCAATGGAGCGAAATCGAAGCCGGTTCCTGTTGAGGAACCGATGCGCATCGAAGAATCGCCGATTCCGGAATCTGCGGTGGTTCAGCATGGGAACCCGAACGGACAAGAGCACCTCCGGCCGAAAGAGGCGTCCGCGGCGGAAGCTGCTCCCACCCCAGTGGATTACAACGAGTGGGATAGTCTTCATCTCCGCCCGGCTCGACCTGGGAACAAGAACCCGGAGACAGGGCCGCACCTGGCAGTCAGCACGAAGCCCATTCAGACGCCCCAGGTCAAGGAAAGGGAAAGGAGCGGCAAGGAGAAGAAAGAACCTCTCCGTATCACGCCCGTTGGCGCGCCCGTGGCTGAGAGGCCATTGCAGGAGAGTGCGCACCCAGCGGCAGCCGTCGAGCCGCCGAAGCAACCCATCCGGGTGATGGCAAAGGTCGATGCCCCTGCGCCACGGAAGGAACCGCAGCCAGCACCAGAGCCTCAGAAGCGAGAGAGTGCGACCAAGCACGCGGAAACTGCCGTCAAAGATGAGATCCAGGACAAACGCGCATGGGACAAATTGTGGGCACGCACGGCGCCCTCGCCCGATGTCAGCGCGCCGAACGCGACTCCCGGCACGGAAGAGCCTGCGGTTACGGGCGACGAGAATTGGGAAAACGTATGGGCGCGCACCACAGCCCCGGCCGTCCCCAAGGCAGTTGAAGAAACGGCGCAGCTGGAGCCCGCTCCCGAGCCGGCCCAGTTGCCGGATCTATGGCTCGATGCCATCGAGGCAGAGTCACAATCGCGGGCTGCCAACCGCGTAAAGACCATCGAAGTGCCCGTCTTCCGATACGTCGAACCCGAAGAGGGACGGAAGGAAAGACACGGTTCGCATCTGGTCATTCTCGCGATGGGTTTTGGCGTGCTTGTTTGCCTCTGCTGGATTTATTTCATGCATCCATTCGGGCAAAAAATGCCGGCGGTCGAAACCCACTTGCCGGCGACGGTGGCAGCGCAACCGAAGGTCGAGGCGGCAACCATCTCGGCGCCTGCTGCCAAGCCGCCTGCTGACGGGGCTCCGCTAGCCCCCGCGGATGGAGTGGGACCGCGGCCAGCCGGCCGGACTGAAGCGGTACCTCCAGCGCCTGCCGTGTCTTCAGATGAAATGAATGCGCAACTCGCCGCACCCTCGAGGATCAGCGGCCAGATCAAGAGGCCGGTTGTGCCCGACGAGCCTCCGCCGTCGGCTGTGGCCACTGGCGCAATGGAAACCAACGGGGCGGTGCCGGGCGGGGTGTTTGGTGAACAGAAGCACGTGAAGGTGGTCATCACTCAACAAAGGATCTCAGACGGGGTCGCTGCAGGAATGCTGCTTCACAAGACGGCGCCCATCTATCCCGAATTTGCCAAGCAGGGCCATGTGACGGGTACGGTGGTCCTGGGCGCCACGATCTCCAAGACGGGCACGATTCAGGATATTCATTACATCAGCGGACCCGAAATCCTGCGTAATGCCGCCATGGACGCGGTGAAGACATGGCGCTATCGTCCTTACATGCTCGACAGCCAGCCGGTTGCGGTGGACACCACGATCAAGCTTGTGTTCTCGCTGGACCACCAGTAGTGGGGATCTGAATCGCTCGCTGGTGGGCAGGGCCGAGTTTCACAGCTGGTCAAAGATCTCTCTAAATTCCCATGCGCCGGATTTGCCAGCAATCCATTCCGCGCCACGCACCGCGCCGATTGCGAAACCGCGCCGAGAATAGGCATCGTGACGCAATTCGAGCACGTCGTGCTCGCTCTTTGCGGTCACAACATGCTCGCCATTTGCATCTCCGGTGCGATGAGACGTGACGGGAATCTCGATGGCGGGTTTGAAGCTGTGAATGATTTCCTTGAGCGTGAGTGCTGTACCGGAAGGCGCATCCAGCTTGGACGCGTGGTGGGTCTCGCTGACCGCGAACTCATACCCGTCAAGCTTGGCGAGTTCAGCGGTCAACCGAAACAGCTTCTGGACGCCAATCGAGAAGTTGGTTCCGTAGAGCAGTCCACCGCCGCGGCGATGAGCGATGGCTTTCATTTCCGCAAGCTGGGCATACCATCCAGTGGTTCCTACGACGATGCGGCTACCGAGGGCGAGCACCGCGCGCATGTTTTCGACTGCGGACTCGGGGTTTGTGAAGTCGATGACCACGTCGACTCCGGCGAGGTTCGGCGCAGTGAGCGCGGCAGCGTGCGGGTTCTCCTTGAGATCGAAGACGCGAACGCCATGACCGCGTTCGCGTGCGACTTCGGCAACGAGCGCACCCGTTTTTCCTTTACCCAGGACGAGGAAGAGCATCGATCGGCTCCCGACTGCAGTGATTGGCTCTAGATTATCGCTTCCGCATCAGAGGCGTTGTTCGGCTTCTTCGCGTTCGAGGCGCCGCTGCTCCGAGAGCAACGACATGGAACTCATCAGGTTCTGTACGCTGACGATGCCAACCACGCGGCCGCTGTCGGTGACAGGAATCAGCGAAAGGCCGCGTCCTGCGGTAAGGCGGCGGATGGTGGCGCCCAGCGTGTCCTCAGGCTGAGCGACCTGAAAGGCCCGTGACATGATGGATTGGACATAGCCATTGCCTTCGCTGCGCAATGCGTCAACAATCCGCTGGCGTGACACGATGCCTACCAGCTCTGGACCACGGACTACCGGGAAGTCCTCCTGCAACGAATGGACGCATCGCCCGAGCGCATCGGCCAAGGTGTCTGACGGGGAGAGCGTGGCGAAATCGGTGAGCATGACTTCGCGCATCCGTACCGTGTCCACAACCGACTGAAAGAAGACACCCTGATCCTCGACCTGTGCGCCAATCATGATGAAGAACCCGGCGATGACGAGCCACGGGCTGTGCAGCAGCATGCCAGCGATCATGAGGGCGAGGGCGAGAAGCTGCCCCAGACCAGAGGCTGCACGCCCAGCGGGGGAGATGCCGTGTTTGCGGGCAAAGCTGCCGCGAAGCAGCCGTCCTCCATCGAGGGGATACGCGGGAAGGAGATGCAGGACGCCCAGCCCGGCCTGCATCCAGACCATCGCGCGCAGCAGGTGGGCCGCGCCGATCAGGGGCGTGTCGAAGATGCGCATGTCGCCGCCCGCGCCGACAAATGTTGCTGCCAGCGCCGCAGCCGTCGCGAGGTTTGCGACCGGTCCCGCCAGAGCCAATGCAAACTGCCCGATGCCCTGGTTGGAATTTTCCTGACTCTCGGGATTGGCATAAGCAAACAGGCCGCCAATGGGGAGCAGAAGCACGGCGCGCAGGCGCAAACCGAGCCAGGCGGCCACGATCAAGCGGGCAATTTCACGCACCACGACCGCGACCACCAGCGCAAAGAAGACACCAAGGCCGCGCAGCCATCCATCCGATGCGCTGAGACCGAGACACACGACCGCGAGGAGCGGAAAGAATGCATGAACCCGCATTTCAACGCCCATCCAACGGCCCAGGGGTATCGACCAGCCACGCATACCAGAATTGTAGAAGGTCGGGCCAAATCGGCTCAGAGAAATGCAACTCGGATGCACCCGCGTATGCTGGGACCGATGCGGGTGATTGCTGGAACATTGAGGAGCCGGGTTCTGCGCGCGCCGGCAGGGCTGGCCACCCGCCCAACCAGTGACCGGTTGCGAGAGACGCTCTTCAACGTGCTGGCGGCGCGGATTGCGGGGGCGAGTTTTCTCGATCTCTATGCCGGTTCCGGGTCGGTGGGAATTGAGGCTTTAAGCCGGGGAGCAGCTCATGTTGGATTTGTGGAACGGGCTGGACCGCCATTGAAGGTCCTGCGGGGCAATCTCGAGCGGCTGGGACTGGCGTCGGGCTTTCGTGTCCAGGCGGAAAGCGTGGTGGGCTTTTTACGAGGACCACGAATCGGAGCTGCCGAATTCGATCTGGTGTTTCTCGATCCGCCCTACGACGCCGAGACCGAGTATGCGTCAGCTTTGGGTTTGCTTGGCGGCGAAGCGGCTGGGTTTCTGGCAGCAGACGCGCTCGTCATTGCCGAGCACCGTCGCAAGAGCGGACTTGAGGACAATTACGGAATTCTGAAACGCACCCGCGTGCTTGCGCAGGGTGATGCCGCGCTAAGCTTCTACGCCCCTGAGAAATCTGTGGCCACGGCGTAAGATGAATCCGTTGACCGCACAAGAAAACAAAACGCATCAGGGACAATTCTGTCGATGAAACTTTGTGGGAACTGGGCGCTCGCGGCGTCGCTGCTGTCTGCCGCTGCAGGGTTGCACGCGCAAGTTGATGTGCATTGGGCAATCGGGCCGTTCGCCAGGCCTACCGAAGGGAATCCGGTGATTGCGCCGCGACCTGAGTCGACCTTTCTTGATCCAATTCTGAAGAAGCCTGCACACTGGGAAGCCCTGCACACGTTCAATCCCGCAGCCATCGTGCGCAATGGAAAAATCTACGTGTTGTACCGCGCCGAAGACAACTCCGGTGCGATGGAGGTTGGCGGACATACATCGCGGCTGGGCCTTGCAGAAAGCCGGGACGGCATCCATTTCACCCGCATGAAAGAGCCGGTCTTCTATCCCGCCGAGGATGACGAGAAGGTGAGGGAATGGCCGGGTGGTGTCGAGGACCCACGCATTGTGGAATCTCCTGATGGCATGTACGTGCTGACGTATACCCAGTGGAATCGCGAAACATACTCAGTGGGCATTGCGACGTCGCGCGACCTGACGCACTGGACAAAATACGGGCCGGCTTTTTTTACGGCGCATGGCGGAAAGTACGCACATCTGAAATACAAGTCGGCGGGCATCGTGACGAGGCTCGACAAGGGGCGGCTGATCGCGGCGCAGATCAACGGGATGTACTGGATGTACTGGGGCGAGGGCGCCATTCACCTTGCGACGTCGTCCGATCTGATTCACTGGTCGCCGGTGGAGGAGCCGGACGGGCAGGTTGCCGAGTTGCTTCGTCCCAGGCCGGGTCACTTTGACAGCTCTTTTCCCGAGACGGGCCCTCCGCCGGTGATCACGAGTGCAGGGATCGTAGTGCTCTACAACGGCAAGAACGCGCCTATTGGGGGCGATCCGGCGATGGGGCCAAGCGCGTATGCGACTGGGGAGGCACTGTTCGATGCAAAGAACCCCGCGCACTTCCTGACGCAGACCGACCGACCCGTTCTGTGGCCCGAGTTGCCCTATGAGAAGACAGGCCAATATGCGGCGGGAACGACTTTCGCCGAGGGGCTGGTCTTCTTCCACGATCAGTGGTTTCTCTACTACGGATGTGCGGATTCGCTGGTGGCCGTGGTGACGGCTCCGAAAGCCCCAGCCGAAACGGCCGACGCTACGATGACGCAAGCGGTGCCGGTGGCTCGCGCCGCGGAGACACAGGGAACCTCAAGGAGCCCCGCGCCTGCGCCGCATGATTCGGGATCGTTTTATCTGCACGATGGCGACACGGTGGTGTTTTACGGGGACAGCATCACCGAGCAGAACTTCTACAACGAGTGGGTCGAGTTGTACACCGTTACGCGTTTTCCATGGATGCGTGTTCGTTTTTTTGATGCCGGGGTCGGTGGCGACAGGGTGTCGGGCGGCGGGGGCGGTCCCATCGACCAGCGGCTCGAACGCGACGTTTATTCGGAGATTCCGACGGTCGTCACCGTGATGCTGGGCATGAATGACGGCGAATATGGGCCGACCACCGACCAGATTCAATCAGCGTACGTGAATGGCTATGAGCACATTCTTGACTCGATTCACCAGCATCTGCCGGGAGCGCGCATCACGCTGCTGGGGCCATCACCATACGATGATGTGACAGCGCCGCCCAAGTTTCCCGGCGGATACAACGTGGTCATGCAACATTTTGCAGACCTCGACCTTGGACTCGCAAAAAAATACAGCGCAACATTCATCAACCTGAATTCTCCGGTGGTTTCGGCGCTCGAAAAAGCGCAGTTGCTTGACCCGCGTTTGGCGAAGCTGCTGCTTCCCGATCGGGTGCATCCCGATCCGCTGGCGCACTGGGTGATGGCCGAAGCGCTGCTGAAAGGATGGAATGCGCCAGAGCTGGTTTCGGCGGTAACGATGGACAGTGCGAAGGGTGCCGCTACTGACACGAGAAATGCTTCAATTGACCAGGTCGTGCGCACGCAGGATGGGTTGCGGTGGACTGAGTTTGAGAACGCACTGCCACTACCGCTCACCCGAAGCAATGCCGTGACGGATGAACTGATGAGTCTGACGGACATCGGGCAGGCATTGAACCAGGAGCCGCTTCGCGTGACCGGGCTTGCGCCGGGCAGCTACACGCTCAGTATCGACGGCGACGTGATCGGCACGTTTTCAGCGGCCGATCTGAACGCGGGCATCAATCTTGCCGATTATCCTACGCCGATGTTGCACCAAGCCCAGCGTGTGAGCTGGCTGGTGCGCGACCGCGCGGAGGCCGATTATGTGCACCTGCGCATGCGCATTCTCAACGCGGAGAATCCTGACGCGGTGCAGTTGTTCGAAGACTCGCTGGTGGATTCGATTCGCAAGACGGCAGCGCCGGTCTCGCACGTGTTTACGCTGAACCAGGCTTTTGCGCAACCATAGGGTTGCTCTTGTGAATGAGCTTCGCGGTCGAGAATGCTCCGCATGCGAGGCTTACTGCGATCAAGGCGAGTCCTGCGAGATAACTGTGCGTGGCTTGACGGAGCCATCCCATCGCGACCGGTCCAAAGAATCCGCCCAGATTGCCGATGGAATTGATGACGGCGATGTGAGCGGCAACGAGCGGCCCGGCGAGTTCAATGGTTGATGCGCTCCAGAAGAGGGGCATGGCGGCCAGAATGCCGGCTGCGGCGATGGTGAAGCCGATGAGCGCAAGCGTTGCGTTCAGGGCGAATGCCGCAATGAGGAATCCAGCTGCCCCAGCGAGGAAAGCAATGGTGAGATGCATCCGGCGCTCGCCGCGTGCATCGGATCGCCGGCTCCAAAGCATCATGGCGATCATTGCTGCGAGGTAAGGCATTGCGGCGGCCCACCCGAGGTACTCGAGGGTGACTCCCTGCGAGGCAAGAACGGTGGGAATCCAGAAACCGAGCCCGTAGAGGCCGAGCATTAGGCAGAAGTAGGCGAAGCTCCAGCCGTACACGGAGGGTTGGGCGGTGAACATGTCGACGACGGAGTGTTTTCCGGCGTGTGCCGGCCCAGCAGCGCGGAGAGCGTTTTCCAACGTGAGTTTCTCCTCGACCGTGAGCCACCGGACGTGGTCGGGCTTGTCTGGGAGGACGAAGTAAACCAGCACGCCGAGAAGAATGGCCGGCGAACCCTCGATGAGGAACAGCCATTGCCAGCCTTTCAGACCAAGCAGTGTGTTGAGCTCGAGGATCCGGGCGGAAACGGGTGCGCCGATGAGGTTCGAAAGGGGAATGGCAGTGACAAAGATGGCCATCACGCTGGATCGCACCGAAGGAGGGAGCCAGAACGTGAGGTAAAGGATGACTCCGGGATAGAAGCCAGCCTCGGCCAGGCCGAGCAGAAAGCGGAGAGCGATGTACAGCTTGGATCCGGGGACAAATGCCGTGGCAACGGAGACGACGCCCCAGGCAATCATCAGGATCATGATCCAGCGGCGCGCGCCGAGGCGGAGCAGGATGAGGTTGCTGGGCAGTTCGAAGAAGAAATATCCGAGGAAAAACATGCCGGCGGCAAGGCCGAAGAGGCTCGCGTCGATGTGGAGGTCGCGGTTCATGGTAAGCGCAGCAAAGCCGACGTTGACGCGGTCGAGAAACGCGACAAGGTAAAGCAGCATGAGAAAGGGAACCAGGCGGCGCGAGATTTTGCGGTAGAGGGGTTGCATTTCGATGAAAAGACGGGCGTGCTCTGGGTGTGTCCGGCCGGGTAGAAAGCGATCTCATGGCCGGGTCCCTAACCCCATGGAGTATGGCATGCGGCAGCAGGAGGGTAAAACCATCGGGTGGGCTTCGCAAATCGAATCTGCCTCTATACTGGCAGAGCAAAGGAGCGGTCTCTCATTTCCCGCGTCACGCTCAGTTCCGTCCTGGACTCACCTGACAGCGCCCTGGGCCGCGTGACGACGCACGCTCGCGGCCCCGAAGGCTTATTGCCGCTGACTCCGGAGATGCTGCTGACCGAACCCTCCGGCAATCTCTTTGCACTGAGCCAGAACGTGGGCATGGGATGGGAAAATTCCCGGCTGCTCGATCCCGAATTCCTCATCCTGAGCACTCACGGCGGTCTGCGTGCCGAAGATGGGCGCCCGATCGCGCTGGGCTTTCATACAGGGCATTGGGAGGTCGGGCTGCTCGTGGCCGAGGCGGCGCGCGAACTGAAAGCTGTTCGTGCAATTCCCTATGCTGCGGCATGCACGGATCCCTGCGATGGGCGAACGCAGGGGACGACGGGGATGCTGGACTCGTTGCCCTACCGAAACGACGCAGCCATAGTGCTACGGCGGCTGATGCGCTCGCTGCCGACTCGCCATGGCGTAATGGGTATAGCCACCTGTGACAAGGGATTGCCGGCCATGATGATGGCTCTTGCCTCGTCGCGCGAGTTACCTTCGATCCTCGTGCCCGGGGGCGTGACGCTGCTCCCGCGTCAGGGAGAAGATGCGGGCAGCGTGCAGACGATCGGCGCGCGATTTGCGCAGGGACAGATCACGCTGGAGCAAGCATCGCTGGTTGGTTGCCGGACTTGCGCGAGCCCAGGCGGAGGGTGCCAGTTTTTAGGAACGGCAGCGAGTTCACAGGTGGTCGGAGAAGCCCTGGGACTATCGCTGCCGCACACCGCCCTGGCTCCGTCGGGCCAAAACATCTGGCTCGATGCGGCAACGCGCTCGGCGCGCGCGCTGATGCGCATGCACGAGCTGAGTCTCGGGACATCGGATGTGCTGACGCACGCTTCGGTGAAAAATGCGATGGTGCTTCTGGCGGCATTCGGCGGCTCGACGAACCTGCTCATTCATCTGCCCGCGATTGCGTTTTCTGCCGGCTTGCGACGGCCGACTGTAGAAGAATGGGCGGGCATCAACCGCGAGGTACCCCGGCTGGTGGATGCATTGCCCAACGGGCCTAGAGGATTTGCGACGGTGCAGGTGTTCCTGGCCGGCGGTGTTCCCGAGGTGATGCTGCATCTGCGTCGGGCGGGGCTCCTGGACACATCGGCCAAGACGGTGACCGGCGAGACGCTGGGTGCGTGTCTGGATTGGTGGGAGCAGAGCGGGCGCCGCAGCGAGTTGCGCTGGCGCCTTAAGGATCAGGACGCGATCGATCCCGATGACGTGATCATGTCGCCGGATCGTGCGCGATCCAAGGGGCTGGCATCGACGGTGTGCTTCCCGGTGGGGAACCTGGCGCCGGAGGGCTCGGTCATCAAGAGCACCGCGATCGATTCGTCGCTGATGGATGAGAACAACGTCTACCGGCATCGCGGCCCAGCCAAAGTTTTCACCACGGAGGCGGAGGCGATTCAGGCCATCAAGACCGGCAAGATCGGTGAAGGAGACGTGGTGGTTTTGATCTGCGGCGGCCCGCGCGGCGCCGGAATGCAGGAGATTTACCAGGTCACTTCGGCGTTGAAGGCTTTGCCGCACTGCAAACATGTGGCGGTAATCACCGATGCTCGATTCAGCGGCGTCTCGACCGGGGCGTGCGTCGGCCATGTTTCGCCGGAAGCGTTGGCTGGCGGCCCGATCGGCAAGGTGCTCGAGGGCGACATCGTGGAAATCGTGGTCGATCGAACGCAGATGACCGGGTCAGTTCATCTGATTGCCAACGCCGATGGGGAATTCGGGGCTGAGGAGGGGGCGAAGAGGCTTGCAGAGCGGAAATCGCGCCCGGACCTGAAGCCACACGCCGATCTTCCGGATGACACGCGTTTGTGGGCGGCGATGGTGGAAGTGAGCGGCGGAGTCTGGGGCGGTTGTGTCTACGACACGAACAAGATCGTCGGCCGCCTTGCTAGCTGTTCAACTCGGGAAACGCAGTGATGCGCAGCTTGGCAGCGGCGTAGGGAATCAGCTCGATCGTTTCTTGGGGCTGGCCAGCGGCGTCGGGATTTGACGGGAGCGGGTCGGCTGCTCCGTCCTCGGCGCGCCATGCATTGATGCGGCGGGCTTTCACCCGCATGCGAACCGGCGCGTTGCGGCGCGTAAAGATACCTTCGCCGGCTTTCGATGTGGAGACCTCGATGCTCCTGGTGGGCTGTTCAGGGTCGAGTACAAGCGCGTAATTCCATTCGGTGGTAGGGAATACCTGCCAATCGGCAGTCATGCCGCGGTCACGCAATTTTACCCAGCTTTCGCCGATGCCGTAGGAGAAAACAACCGGGCCACGTTCGATCGCGACGGAGCCATTGAACCCCCGTGACACGCGCGGCGGCATCGGGAAGCTGAGGGCGATGTGATCGCCCGCTTGCCAATCGCGATCCAGGGAAGCGAAGGTGCCGGGCGTCGGCTCCGGGGCGGGCTGACCGTTGACACGGATCGTCGCTCCCTGCGCCCAACCTGGGATCCGGAGTTGGATCGGGAAACGGAGCGGGCTCGACGGGTTGACAGTGAGGTGGACGGTTTCCTCAAACGGATAGCCGGTTTCCTCGATGATCTGAACAGGCGTTCCGTCCAAGGTTGTGTTGACTTCGCAGGGCGCATAGGCCGCGGCGACGAGGCCGTCGTGAGCATTGACATTGCCGGAGAGAAGAAACAGGCTGTTGGTGAACTTGGGCCAGCCCTGGTGGAAGTTGGCGGTGCAGCAGCCGAAGTTTGGTTCAAGGCCATAGAGATTGGATTCGGGACCGTCGGTCGTCCAGGGCTTGTGATGCAAGCTGCACATGACCTGGTTCGGTTCCTGGTTGTATTGGTGGGCCCACATGTCGTCGGTGAATGTTCCGGGCAGCGCATTAAAGGCGAGTTTTTCAAGCCGGTCGCCAAACGACGCGTCGCCGGTGATGGCCAGAGCGCGTTCCAACGAAAACATGTATTCGACGACTGTGCAGAGTTCGGAACCCTGCGAGGGATCGCGGCCGGCAAGGTGTTCATCGCACGAGAACATCCCGTTGGGCAGGCCATGGTAGAGATCGAGCTCACTCATCATTTGTCTTGCAGCCATCCGGTCGTTCGCTGAGCCTGAGATCAGCGACCACACGGGGCCGGCCTTCACCGCCTGGCCGTTATTCACTCCGTGCGTGGAGAGAGCGAGATCCTTGAGGCCGCCGCCCTCGTTGAGCTTGATGAATTCGGCAGTGATTTTCCGCTTGTACTGGAAGTCCGCGTACTGTGCCACCCAGTCGTGGCCTTGCTGATGAAGGAGCCGCGCCAGTTCGAGCAGATACGCGGCGCCGGTGCGGTTGTAGAGCCAGATAACGCTCAGCACTTCATCCTGCCAGCGGAATTTGCCCCAGTCGCGCAGAGGGCGGCCTGGCAGTTCGGCAAGCTGATGGCGGAAGTAGCGGTCCATCAGCGGAATCACGCGGGGATCGCCGGTCAGCTCCTGGTATTGGGCCAACGCTTTGAGCATGACGATCCGCGGCCACCAATCGTCGTTGGATGAGGGGCCGATCATGCCGTCGGCGGCCTGGTGAGTCAGAGTCCAGTCCATGAAGCGATGCACTTTGGACTTAAGCCGTTCGTCGTCGAGCAGCCAAGCAAGCGGTGTGAGTCCATCGAGGAAGTATGGTCCCCGTTCCCATGATTCACCGGTCCCGCCGAGCCATCCGCTGTTAGGACCAACGTCGGCCCAGGTTTCATCGAGATGTCCGCTGAGCCCGCTGGCCTGGATCTCAAGCTGGTTCTTGAGCCATCCTGCGGGTCGAATTGAGCCGAGAGACAACGAATAGAACGCACCGGGGAGAAGTGGAGCACGATCTTTGATCACCGGGACGAGAGCTGCATCGCCGGCGGCGAAAAGTGGGCGCGCGGGCAGAGCGCAGGCAAGTCCGGCAAGAGCGGACTGCTGCAGGAAACGGCGACGGGTGGTTCGGTATGGGCGCAGCATGGGGCGAAGAAGAGAACCGTCAACAGAGTAATGGACGGGGCCGAGGCGATAGAGTACTTGGCATGAAAAATCCCCGGGCTCATTGGGCGTTGTTTGTTTTCGTGATTGGCGCTTTTGCGTGTACAGCAGCTCGCTCGCAAGCTACTGCGAACAAAACGACGGCGGTGGCGGCGCCGCAACTGGTCATTCTCGATACCGACATTGGAGACGACATTGACGACGCATTTGCCCTTGCGTTGGCCCTTCAGAGCCCGGAGCTGAAGATTCTCGGTGTGACCACAGCATTCGGCGACACAGAGCTCCGCGCGCGCCTTGTCGATCGCTATTTGAATGCTGTTGGCCGCAGCGGCATTCCCGTGAATGCAGGAGTCAGGACGCAGACTGACAATCTAATGACTCAAGCGGCCTATGCCCGTCGAGTGCCGGATAGGAAGCACGCAGACGGGGTCGCGTTCCTTCTTGAACAGATTCGCAGTCATCCCGGGAAGATCACGCTGATCTGTATCGGGCCGCTGTTCAACGTGCAGGAGGCGATCCGGCGCGATCCAGCCACGTTCAAAAAACTGAAACGCGTGGTGATGATGGGGGGCAGCGTTTACCGGGGTTACGATGGCGCGAATGGCGAGCGGCGGCCGGCTGATGCCGAGTGGAACATCAACCGTGATCCGGCAGGAGCCCAGGCCTTGTTTGGGGCGGGAGTGCCGATTTTCATGATGCCGCTCGATTCGACTCAAGTTCACTTCAAGGATCAGGAGCGGAACGCGATGTTTGCGCACGGTTCTCCCCTGACCGACCAACTGACCCTGCTCTACCATCAGTGGATGTTTCTGAACCCATCGCACAGCCCTACTCCCACGCTTTTCGACCCGGTGGCGGTGACCTACACGTTCGATCCTGAACTGTGTACGGCACAGCCGATGCGGATCGAGGTCGACGACAAGGGTTTTACGCGGGCGGTCGAGGGAAAGCCGAATGCGCAGGTTTGTCTCAAGTCGGACGAGCGGGGTTTCATGCAGCTCTTACAGAGCCGGATTGCCGGACAGGATTGAAGGCGAGGTGCGGAAGGCCGGTATTCAGTCTCTGGCTTAAGCTTGCCTGTTTAAGTGCTTAGTTGTGTGCGCCGTCACCGCCTACTCCATTGACAGCAAGAGAAAGTAGGAGAAAAATGCGGGTCGTCAGCATACCGGCATTTTCGAATGGCATTTGCCGAGAGAAAGCGAGGAGCATGTTGAACATGAAGACTTTGGCTGTGGCAGCACTCTTGGGGACGGGGTTGATGTTGGCCGGCTGCAAATCGGCGCCGGAATTGACGCAGCAACAGGCGCTGGCTTTGATCCAGGCCAAGTACGATCAGACGCCGGCTGCCGGCGCCAATATCCTGGTGAGCGACCTAGGCATGCGCCAGGGGATCACCGCCAAGTACTGGCAGCGGACAACCATCTATCCCAACCATTTCTGGGCCGACTTCAAGCTCACTCCGGATGGCAAGAAAGTAGTTCAGCTGCCTGGAGGGGGTGACACGATCCAATGGAGACCCGACAGCGCAAGTGACACGAACTATACGGTTCGGGTGATGACGGTGCAGGCCAATCACCTGAAGGCGAGGGGCTTAGGTCAAATCCAGGACGAGGTGGTGCCGGGTGTTGATACGGCCAAGGGCGCCCAATTTGTTGAGTCGGTGGACATGACCGGGGTTCCTGGACCGCTGCAGGATATCGCTCACAACCCAGGAAACAGCCTAAGCAGCAAGAAGCAGGCGGATTTCGCCCTGGTCAATGGCGCCTGGACCTTGCACTCGATCGAATAAGCCTCGAAAGGTAAGCGGGGTAGGGGCCAATCTCATTGACCCTGCCCCTGTTTCTTGTTATTGTAGGAAGGTTCCGCAAGAACGCTTCCTGTGGTGTGTTTTGTCGTTGGAAGCGTCGATTTGGCTGGCTGAAAGGTCAGCTAAAGATCAGCCGGAAAGCAGTGATACCGGCCAGCAGTTCCCGGACTGGCTCTTTTCTTGCGAGGGGCAGGGAACAAGATCGCATCGGTGCTCGCGCGTTTCTCCTCCTTGGAGGGCTATGCGAGCCGGGACCAGCGAAACGGAGTGGGCTCCGCCTCGGGCGGACGACCTGCCACCGTCTTGGTTCTCGTCTGAAGTGGAACGAAGGCAGACGCGAAGCAGCAACAAGAGGGCTTCTTTGCCCGTACGCATTTTTTCGTGCGCGCGCGAGGGAGCCGGGTGGTTCTGCGCGCGGCATGTGGGTGGCGTAGAGGGTTTTGCGGTAAGGAGTTTCAGTTTGCCGACATTTAATCAATTGGTCCGCAAGGGGCGCACGGCCCCCAGATACAAGACGGCGTCGCCGGCGCTGCAGGCCTCGCCGCAGCGGCGCGGAGTGTGCACTCGCGTGTATACCCAGACGCCCAAGAAGCCGAACTCGGCCCTGCGCAAAGTGGCTCGTGTGAGGCTGACGAACGGAATTGAGGTCACGACCTATATTCCCGGCATCGGCCACAACCTGCAGGAGCACTCGATTGTGCTCATCCGCGGCGGCCGTGTGAAGGATCTGCCGGGTGTCCGCTATCACGTGGTGCGCGGCACGCTGGATTCGGTGGGCGTGGCCAATCGCAAGCAGGGCCGGTCGAAGTACGGCGCCAAGCGCGCCAAGGGTGGCGCGGCGAAGAAATAGAAAGGCGAGCTCTCAGCTTTCAGCTCTCGGCAATCAGCTTGTGATTGGGGGAACCGAAGGTGGTTGGGCTGGCGCGAAAGAGCTGAAAGCTGACGGCTGATTGCAGCAGGCTGATTTTGAGGATTTATGCCGAGAAAAGGGCACATTGCGAAGCGGGAAGTGGCGGCGGATCCGGTTTACGGGTCGACGCTTGTGACCAAGTTTGTGAACTCGATGATGTGGGGCGGCAAGAAGTCGACCGCGCAGGGCATCTTCTACAAGGCGATGCAGAACCTTGAATCGAAGGGCGGCGGCGAAGAGGCCATCAAGCTCTTCAAGAAAGCGGTCGAGAACTGCAAGCCGCTGCTTGAGGTGAAGACCCGACGCGTGGGCGGCGCCAACTACCAGGTGCCGATCGAAGTGAATGCGGATCGACGCACGTCCCTCGCGATTCGGTGGCTGATCACGTATGGTCGTGCCCGCGGCGAGAAGGGCATGATCGACAAGCTCAGCAATGAATTGCTCGACGCGGCCAATGGTCGCGGCGCGGCCATGAAGAAGAAGGAAGACGTACACCGCATGGCCGAGGCGAATAAGGCCTTCGCGCATTATCGCTGGTGAAAGGCAGCCTTCGGCGATCAGCTCCTAGCTTTTCGCTGAAGCGTGTTGAATCGAGTGTTGGGCCGCCTGGGGCGGTTCCGAAAATAAATGTTAGGGGCTAGGAGCCACTAGCTGGCAGCTAGATGTAACCGCGGGCGAAGATGCTCGCAAGGATGAAATACCGTGGCACGCACCATCCCTCTGAATCGTTGCCGGAACATCGGAATCATGGCGCACATCGACGCCGGGAAGACGACAGCGACAGAGCGCATCCTGTTTTACACGGGCATCACGCACCGCATTGGCGAAGTGCATGAGGGCACCGCGACCATGGACTACATGGAGCAGGAGCAGGAGCGTGGCATCACGATTACGTCGGCTGCAACGACCTGCAATTGGCGCGACGTTCGCATCAACATTATTGACACACCAGGCCACGTGGACTTTACCGCCGAGGTGGAGCGGTCTCTTCGCGTTCTTGACGGCGCAGTCGCCGTATTTGACTCGGTGAGCGGCGTCCAGCCGCAGACCGAGACTGTTTGGCGTCAAGGCGATAAGTACAAGGTTCCCCGCATTTGCTTCGTGAACAAGATGGATAAGAACGGCGCGGACTTTGAATACGTGCTCGACACGATCCGGAAGCGGCTGGGCGCGCGCCCCGTGGCTCTGCAGATCCCCATCGGCGCGGAAGCCAATTTCAAGGGCGTCGTCGACCTGATCGAAATGAAGGCCATTGTCTGGAACGAAGAGACGATGGGTGCGAAGTTCGAAGTGCAGGAAGTTCCTGAGAGCCTCCTGAAGAAGGCGAATGCGTTCCGGGCGCAGCTGATCGAAACCATCGCGGAGACCGATGACGTGCTGCTCGAGAAATTCCTCGAGGGCGAAACGCCGAGTTCTGAGGAACTGAAGGCCGGCATCCGCAAGGCGACCATTGATCTGAAGGTTTTCCCGGTCATTTGTGGAAGTGCATTCAAGAACAAGGGCGTGCAGACGCTGCTCGATGCGGTGGTGGATTATCTTCCGAGCCCGCTCGACAAGCCTCCGGTGGAAGGCATCGATCCTTCGCATCCGGATCGGAAGCTGCTGCGCAAGGCTGACGATAGTGAGCCGCTGTCGGCGCTGGTGTTCAAGCTGATCAATGATCCATTCGGCAAGCTCTCGTTCATCCGCGTCTACTCGGGAACGATGAAGACGGGTGACACGATACTGAATCCGCGCACCGGAAAGACCGAGCGAATCGGCCGCCTGGTGAAGATGCACGCCAACAAGCGTGAGGACGTGACCGAGATTCTGGCGGGCGACATCTGCGCGTGCGTTGGACTGAAGGATCTGAAAACGGGCGACACGCTGTGCGCGCCGCATCATCCGATCGCGCTGGGCGCGATCACCTTCCCTGAGCCGGTGATCTCGGTTGCGATCGAGCCCAAGACGAAGGCCGACCAGGAAAAGATGGCGCTGGCGCTGGCGCGGTTGGCCGATGAGGATCCGACTTTCAAGGTGCGGACCGACGAGGATTCTGGCCAGACCATCATCAGCGGCATGGGCGAGTTGCACCTCGAGATTCTTGTGGATCGCATGAAGCGTGAGCACAAGGTCGAAGCGAATGTGGGTGAGCCCAAGGTGGCCTTCCGCGAGACGATTCGCAAGGCTGCCGAAGCTGAAGGCAAGTACATTCGCCAAACGGGCGGTTCGGGCAACTACGGACACTGCAAACTCCGGATCGAGCCCAACGAACCCGGCAAGGGTTACGAGTTCATCAACGGTATCAAGGGCGGCGTGGTTCCGAAGGAATACATCAAGCCGATCGATCAGGGCGTCCAGGGTGCGTTGGAGCTAGGCATTCTGGCAGGCTATCCGATCGTCGATGTCAAGGTGACGTTGTTCGACGGCAGCTACCACGAAGTGGATTCGAACGAAATGGCATTCAAGTTTGCCGGTTCGATCGCGTTCAAGGAAGCGGCACGGAAGGCTTCGCCGGTGTTGCTGGAGCCGGTGATGGCGGTGGAAGTGACGGTTCCCGAGGAGTTCATGGGAACGATCATCGGCGACATCAACTCGCGCCGCGGCCGGATCGAAGGGATGGAGCACGCCGCCGGTTCGCAGGTGATCAAGGCGATTGTGCCGTTGAAGGAGATGTTTGGCTACGTGAACGACATTCGTTCGTCGACGCAGGGCAGGGCTTCGTACTCGATGCAGTTTGCGCGCTACGAAGAGGCGCCGCGCATGATTGCCGATGAGATCATCGGGCGTGCGCAGGGAAAGTGAGTAAGGCAGGGTTCTGAACTCTGAACCCAGGAGTTTTGGGGCTGGAGTCCGCAGCGGCGGACGCCC